>Ga0070686_100000079_pt1 | contig 70778 bp, 54 predicted proteins | sample KBSS23LmetaG_FD_65654 | JGI IMG/M metagenome (GOLD analysis project Ga0070686, IMG submission 65654) | Switchgrass rhizosphere microbial communities from Kellogg Biological Station, Michigan, USA - KBS S2-3L metaG | ecosystem: Host-associated > Plants > Roots > Rhizosphere ...
GCCCGGCGCGCGGATGTACCGCACCGGCGACCGGGCGCGCTGGCTCCCCGAGGGCGAGCTGACCATCCTGGGCCGCACCGACCACCAGGTGAAGGTGCGCGGCTACCGCGTGGAGCCGGGTGAGATCGAGGCCGTGCTCCGCCGCGCCGGCGGCGTCCGCGACGCGCTGGTCACCGTGCGCGAGGACCGCCCTGGCGACCGCCGCCTGGTTGCCTACGTGGTGGGAGATGCCGGAGTCGAGACGCTGAAGGCGCACCTGCGCCGCACGCTCCCGGAGTACATGGTGCCCTCCGCCTTCGTCGCGCTGGGCACCCTTCCAGAGACGCGCACGGGCAAGATCGACCCCCGGGCGCTCCCCGCGCCGGAGTGGGGCGGGCGCGCGGAGTACGACGAGCCCGAGAGCTACGTGGAGGTGCGGCTGATCCAGCTCTGGGAGGACATCCTGGGCGTGGAGGGGATCGGCGCCACGGAGAGCTTCTTCGACCTGGGCGGCAACTCCTTCCTGGCGCTGCGTCTCTTCGCGGTGGTGAACGCGTCGCTCGGCTGCGATCTTCCGCTGGCGACGCTGTTCACCGGCGCCACCGTTCGCGAGATGGCCCGGGCGATCGCCGCCCGCGGTACCGCGGGCGGGGAGCCGGCGTCGGTGGTGCCGCTGCAGCCCTCGGGGCCGCTCCCCCCGCTGTTCGTGGTCCACTCGTCCGACCGCAACGTGATGGGATACGTGAACCTCGTCCGCCACCTGGGCCCGGAGCAGCCGGTGTTCGGCCTGCGCGACGTGGGCGGCGACATGGGGCGCCCCATCGGCCGGATCGCCGCGGAGCACGTGGCCGCCGTGCGCGCGGTGCAGCCCGCGGGGCCGTACTGCCTGGCGGGATGGTCGTTCGGCGGTTTCGTGGCGTACGAGATGGCGCTGCAGCTGGAGGCGGCGGGCGAGACGGTGGCCTTCGTGGGGCTGCTGGACTCGATGTCCACCGAGCTGGCACAGGCGTGGCCGTGGCGGAGCGACGAGGACCTGACCACCACGCTCGCCCGCGAGGTCGCCGAGCGGATGCGGCGCCCGTTCACGCTCGACCCGGCGGAGCTCGCGGGGCTCACGCACCCGGAGATGGTCGCCCGCGCCGCCGCGGCGCTGAAGGCGCAGGACGCCGCCCCGCCCGAGTTCGGCGAGCCGGACCTGGCCGAGGCCTGCCGGGCCGTGCGCGACCGCAACCGCAGCTACGCGGGGTACGAGCCCGGCCGCTTCGGCGGCACCGTCACCCTCTTCCGTGCCAGCGACTTCTCCCTGCGCCACGCCGAGTTCTACGACGCGCTCAGCGACGAGGAGAAGCGCACGCTGGGGTGGTCGCGCCACGTGGACGGCACCGTGGAGGTGCACGAGGTCGCCGGGCGCCACGCCACGCTGGCCGCCGAGCCGCACGTGCGCGTGCTGGCGGAACGGATGCGCCGCTCGCTCGCCGCTGCCCGCGCGCGGCTGGACGAGGGAAGCGGCTGGCAGCTCGAAGCCACCATCGGCCTGGAACCCACGCATGGCTGACGCTCGTCTCACCCGCCTCTCGCGCTGGCGCGCGGTGCTGCGGCTCCTGTGGGCCGCCGGACGCTGGCGCGTGGCCGGGTTCGCGCTCCTGGTGCTGCTGGTGGGCCTCCTCCCCACCGTGGTGATCCTGGAAACCGGCGCGCTGGTGGCCGCCATCCCCCGCGCCGTGGCCGACGCGAGCCCCGCGGGCGCGCGCCCGGCGCTGCTCGCGCTGGCCGCGCTGGCGGGGTGCACCGCCCTGCTCTCCTTCGCGGCCAGCGCCATGATGCAGCTCGGCCGCGCGCTCGACTCCGCCTTCGCCCTCGAGGTGCACGCCCGCGTGGCCCGGGTGACGCTGGAAACGCCCGGGCTGGCGCCGCTGGAAGACCCCGCGCTGGCCGACGAGCTCCAGGCGGTGACCGACGCCGACCACCGCGGCGCGCTCCGGCAGACGGCGGTGTCGCTGGCCAACGTGGCCACCACGCGGCTCCGCGGCCTGGGCGCCTTCGCCGTGGTGGCCGCCTTCCACGTGTGGGCGGCGCTCCTCCTGGCCGCCGCGTGGCACCTCACCAACGTGGTGTACGTCCGCGCCACCGAGAACGGGATCAGCGTGAACCTGAGCGATGGCGCGGTGCGCATGCGGCGGGCCGAGTACCTGCGCTCGCTGGTGCTCGAGGGCCCGGGCGCCAAGGAGGTGCGCATCTTCGGCTTGGGCCCGTGGCTCGTGGACCGCTACGGCGAGGCCTGGCTCGATGCGCTCGGGGCGCTGTGGCGCAGCCGGCGCGTGGCCCCGGCGCTCACCGCGGCCACGGTGCTCGCGCTGGCCGTCTCTCACGCCGCGGTGATGGGCGCCCTGGGCGTGGGCGCGTACCACGGCGCGGTGACCGCGGCCGCCCTCCTGGTGTTCGTGCAGGCGGTGATCGCCACCAGCGACCTGGGGATGATCGGCGACTACCAGTACCTGCTGGCCCAGTCCATGGCCGTGGCCGAGCGGGTGGACGGCCTCGCGCGGCGCGTCGCCGCGCTGGACGACGCCGGCGGACGAGCCGCGCTTCCCGCGGCAGAGGAACGCGGCGCGCTTTCCTCACCCTCTGCCGGGCGGGCGACGGCGTCGCGGCCGCGAGGGGCGATGTCGGTGCGGCTCGCCGGCGTGCGCTTCACCTATCCCGGGCGCGAGCGGGCGACGCTCGACGGGCTGGAGCTGGAGATCCCCGCGGGGCAGTCGCTGGCCGTCGTGGGCGAGAACGGCGCCGGCAAGAGCACGCTCATCAAGCTCCTCTGCGGGCTGTATGAGCCCGGGCGCGGGTCCGTGACCTTCGACGGCGGCGTCACGGCCGGCGAGGCACGCGGCCGGATGGGCGTCATCTTCCAGGACTTCGTGCGCTACCCGCTGGCGCTGCGCGAGAACGTGGCCTTCGGCCACCTCCCGCTACTGGACGACGAGGAGGGGTTGGCCCGGGCGCTGGCCGACGCGGGGGGCGCCGGGCTCCTGTCCACCCTCCCGCACGGGTGGGACACGGTGCTCTCCCGCGAGTACGAGGGGGGCGAGGACCTTTCGGGCGGGCAGTGGCAGCGCGTGGCGCTGGCGCGGGCGCTGGCGGCGGTGCGCGGCGGCGCGGGGCTGCTGATCCTCGACGAGCCCACCGCCAGCCTGGACGTCCGCGCCGAGGCCGAGCTGTTCGAGCGCTTCCTCCGCGTCACCCGCGGGGTCACCACCATCCTGGTCTCGCACCGCCTGTCCAGCGTGCGCCGCGCCGACCGCATCGTGGTGATCGACGGCGGGCGCGTGGCCGAGGACGGCTCCCACGACCAGCTCGTGCGCGCCGGCGGCCGCTACGCGGAGATGTTCGCGCTGCAGGCCGAGCGCTTCACCGTTCCGCTCGCGGGAGCCGCGGAGGGCGCCCATGCGTGAGAACCTGCGCGCCGCCGCCATGCTCCTGCGCACAGCCTGGCGCACCGACCGCGGGCGGACGCTGGGGCTGCTGCTGGAGGTGGTCGCGTTCCTGCGCGTTCCCCTCTTCGCCGCCTTCCTGGCGATGATGACCGACGGCGCCCTCCGCCACGACGGGCGCCTCCTGGCCACCGGCGCGGCGGGGATCACCGCCACGCGCGTACTCTGGTACCTGGGGCGGTGGTGGGGAAGCTGGATCCGCAACCGGCTCACGGAAGAGGTGGGGTTCGCGCTCGACTGCGAGCTCGCCACCCTTACCGCCGCCCTGCCCGGACTGGAGCACCACGAGCGCCCCGAGTACCAGGACCGGCTCGAGCTCCTGCGGCAGCAGCAGGGGGTGCTCGGCGGCTCGCTGAACGCGCTCGTCTACACCACCAACACGGCGGTGACGGGGGTGAGCACGGTGGTGGGGCTGGCGCTGGTGAACCCGTGGCTCCTCCTGCTGGTACCCTTCGCCCTGGTCGCGCTCCCCGTTTCGGCCGTGCAGCAGCGCTGGCTGCAGGCGGCCGAGACGCGGTCGGCGCCGCTGCTCCGCCGCGCGCGACACCTGCAGGCGCTCACGGTGGACCGCGCCGCGGGGATGGAGCTGCGCGTGTTCGGCCTGCAGCGCGAGATCCTGCGTCGCTTCCGCCGCGCATGGACGCAGGCGCAGGCGGTGGTCCTGGCCGCCGGCCGCCGCGGCGCGCTGCTGGAGGCCGCTGCCGACGTCGTGTACCTGGCGGGGTTCGTGGGCGCCGTGGCGCTCATGCTCGTGCGCGCGCGACGGGGCCAGGCCAGCGTGGGCGAGGTGGTGGCCGCCGTGTACCTGGCGCAGCAGGTGCGCGCCGGCGTGGTGGAGCCCATCCGCCTGGCCGGGTACCTGGGCGAGAGGCTGCGCGCCGCCGGCCGCCTGCTCTGGCTGCAGGACTACGCGCGCCTGCACGCCACGGGGGGAACCCGCCCGGCCCCCGCGCGGCTGGAGGGTGCGATCGTGTTCGAACGCGTTTCCTTCCGCTACCCGGGCACGGACCGGTGGGCGCTCAGGGACGTGTCCCTGCACGTTCCCGCCGGGTCGGTGATGGCCCTGGTGGGCGAGAACGGAGCGGGAAAGACCACGTTCGTGAAGCTCCTGTCGCGCATGTACGAGCCCACCGAAGGGCGGATCCTGGTGGACGGGGTGGACCTGCGGGAGATCTCGGTGGATGCGTGGCGCGCGCGCCTGTCCGCCGCCTTCCAGGATTTCGTGCGCTTCGAGGTGGAGGCACGGGCGGCCGTGGGCGTGGGCGACCTCGCCCGCATGGACGAGCCCGGCGCCGCCGAGGCCGCGCTCTTCCGCGCCGGCGCCGACGGTGTGCTGCAGGCGCTGCCCGCCGGGCTGGGCACGCAGCTCGGCGCGCGCTGGGAGGGTGGGGTGGACCTCTCCACCGGCCAGTGGCAGAAGCTGGCGCTGGGGCGCGCGCTCATGCGGCGGGACCCGCTGGTCGTCTTCTTCGACGAGCCCACGGCCTCGCTCGACGCGCTGGCCGAGCACGCGCTCTTCGAGCGCTACGCAGGCGAGGCGCGCGACGGTTCCGCGCGCGGGACGGTCACGGTGCTGGTGTCGCACCGCTTCTCCACCGTCCGTTCCGCCGACCTGATCCTGGTGATCGACGGCGGCACCGTCGCCGAGGTCGGCTCCCACGAGGAGCTCATGCACCGCGACGGCCTGTACGCCGAGCTCTACGCCCTGCAGGCCCGCGGCTACGCGCCGGTAGCCGCCGCGGCCGGCGCCTCCGTCCCCGTACGCGCCCCGACCGGCTAAAACCGAGTACTTTCAAGGGTTTTGGCACCACCCGTTGCCACCTTCGTACGACTCATGGTCTTGGGTCGGGCGTTCGAGTGCCCCCTGTGACGGGTACGAAATGCGAACCCCGCAGCCGAGTTGGCGGCGGGGCTCGTACTGTTTTGCGCGTGAGGCGGGTAACGGCTCGAGTGATACCGCAACCGGCGATCGACTGTGCATTCGGGAAGGGGACGATTACGGCAAAAGGTGAGTCAGTCCGTTCGTGGACGAATGCACGATCAGTCAGCGGAACGCTAGAACGTACCTCGGCCGATGCTTCAGCACGAACCTCCGCCAGCCGCCGAGCAGCGCCTGCGGATATAGCGCGCTCAGGCTGGCATTGGTACTATTCGTGGCCCCACACGTGCGCAAGTCTGCTGCCCACCCCAGCACCGGAGTTGTGGATGGTCCTCTGCCGCAAGTGCGCCCACACCACCCGCCTCACCATGCTCAGCTGCCCGCGGTGCGGGTTCGCGCTGCCGTACTGGCGCTCGCGCAAGTGGCGGATGGAGTACCGCGGCGGCGGGGTGGCCGTGGGCAAGCACTGCCCGCGCTGCGGGCGCGAAAGCTCGCGGGTGCGAAGCCCGCTGCTGCTCAAGCCGCTGCGCGCGGCCCTGGGCGAGCGCTGCAGCTATCGCCACTGCACCTGCGGCTGGTCGGGCCTCGCCTTCCACGCGCCCGCGCCGCGCCGGCGGCGGTCGTCGTCGCGCACCGGCGGAGCCCCGGGTGCCGGCGCGGTGGACGAGTAATCGCGATCTCCAGATTCGCATGAATCGTTGCGGCAGCGGGAACTGCTGAAGTGTCACATGGCCACGGAGGCACGGAGAAAACCCGCAGCTCTCCGCGTCTCTGTGCCTCTGTGAGAAAGCAGCTCAGCCGGATTCTGGGACAAGCGATAAGGACTAGAACGAGAGCGGGCCGCCCCAACTGGGGCAGCCCGCTCTCGCCGCTCGCGCTCCCGCCCCGCCCTCAGTCGGGGAGGCGGATGTTGAGGATGGAGCTCTGCGCGCCGCCGGGGGTGCGGACCTGCACCTGCAGCGACACCACGTCGCCCGCGCGCTTGCGGGCCATGGCGGCGCGGAAGGCGTTCACGTCGTTGGCCGGCTGCCCGTCCACGGCCACGATGCGCATCCCGTCCTGCAGGCCGGCGCGCGCGGCCGGTCCGTAGGGCTGCACGTCGGTGATCACGATCCCCCCGGCGCCCGAGTAGCCCATCTGCCGGGCGATCTCGGGGGTGAGGGGGCCCACGGCCACGCCCAGCTTGCTGGTGCCGCCGTCGGGCGCCGGCGCCGCGGGCGGCGCCTGCGCGGCGCGCTGGGTGGCCTCGTCGGTGGCGGCCGGGGTGAGCGTCACCTTCAGCTGGCGCCGCGCGCCGTAGCGCACCACGTCCAGCTTCACCTCGTCGCCGGGGTGGTACGAGGCGATCACGCGCTGAAACTGCCCCACGCGCTGGATCGGCTTGCCGTCCACCGCCACGATCACGTCGCCCTGCTGCAGCCCGGCGCGCCGCGCGGCGCTGCCGGCCGGGAAGTCCTGCGCCACCACGCCCTGGATCCGCTCCAGCCGGTAGACCTCGGCGTCCTCCGGCGTCACCTCGGTGATCGACACGCCCAGCGCGGGGCGGCGCACCGCGTGGTAGCGGATCAGGTCGTCGCTGATGCGGCGGGCCAGGTCGATGGGCACCGCGAAGCCGTAGCCCGAGTAGTAGCCCGTGGGGCTGGCGATGGCGCTGTTCACGCCCACCACCTCGCCGCGCAGGTTCACCAGCGGGCCGCCCGAGTTGCCGGGGTTGATGGGCGCGTCGGTCTGGATGAAGTCTTCGATCGCCCAGCGGCTCCCCGAGCTTTCGCGCAGGATGGGGAGCGGCCTCCCCTTGGCGCTGATGATCCCCGAGGTGACGGTGGTGCCCAGGTTGAGCGGGTTGCCGATGGCCAGCACCCACTCGCCGATGCGCGAGTTGTCGGAGCTTCCCAGCCGCACGGTGGGCAGCCCTCTCGCCTCCACCTTGATCACCGCGATGTCGGTGAGCGGGTCGCGGCCCACCACGGTGGCGTGCAGGTGGCGGTTGTCCTGGAAGACCACGTCGATCTTCTCGGCCCCCTCCACCACGTGGTTGTTGGTGATGATGTAGCCGTCGGCCGAGATGATGAAGCCCGACCCGCGCGCCTCCTGCGGCGCGTTGTCGTCGGGGATGCGGAACTGCGGGAACATGCGCCGGAACTGCTCGGGCACCCCCTCGCTGCCCTCGCGGCCGCCGTTGCCGCGCCGCTCGGTGTCGATGCTCACCACGGCGGGGGTCACCGACTCGGCGATGGAGATGAAGGCCTCGCTCAGGTCGGCCACCGGCTTGACGTCCTGCCGGCTGGGCACCTGCTGCAGCACCGAGGCGTGGCCGCCGGGCGTCAGGTCGAACCCCGAAGCCAGCAGCACGCCGCCGGTGAAGGCCACCGCGGTGGCGCCGAGCAGCTTGAGCTTCGTGCGCACGGGATCGGGCATGGGGATCTTCCGGGAGTGCTTGGATTTCGAGGAACTGCGGTCTCGCGTCTGGTCTCGCATGTATGATGCTCGCGTATCCGCATGGGCGGTAGGGGGGCGCATTAACGGACCATTAGGCGGGCCGTGACCCGCTGATCTGCGGATTCTCCACGGACCGCATCGTGAACACGGAGGAAGGGCACCTCGCGACCGGCGATCTCCTGTCATCTCCTCCACATCCGCCTGCGCCCAGGGGAAAAACGTTGCTCACGCAGGGTCAGCAGAGTCGGCGGTCGACAGCGGTTCTGCTGCTGGCTCTGCTGACCCTGCGTGATGAATCGCCGATCTTCTCCCGCAGCGGCGCCGACGATCCGCCTCGACGCCCAGGATAGCGGGTTTGGGGCGGCGAGGATGGATGGCGGATCTCGATCGATGGTATGATGATGATCCGCCGCCCGCGCGCGAGGCTCCACGGGGCCATGGCGCGGCGTCTGCGCTCGGTGGCGGCCGGGGCGGGGGAACGGAACCGGGGGAGGCGAGGGATGGGGGATGCGGGCGGGCGGGTGGACGTGGCCATCATCGGCGGCGGGGTCTCGGGGCTCGCGGCGGCGGGCGAGCTGACGGCGCAGGGGGCCGGCGTGGTGGTGCTCGAGGCGCGCGGGCGGCTGGGCGGGCGCGTGCACACGCTGTACGACCCCGCGCACCCGCTGCCGGTGGAGCTGGGCGCCGAGTTCGTGGACGTGCCCGGCCCCGCGTTCGCCGCCATCCGCTCGGCTGGCGGCGCGGCGTACCGCAGTGCGGGCGGGCAGTGGGAGGTGACGGATGGCGTGGCGCGCTGCCTCGACTTCGACGGGTCCATCGAGCGGATCCTGAAGCGGCTGGACCCGCCGCCCGAGCGCGACCAGCCGTTCGCCGCGTGGCTGGACGAGTGCTGCGGCGACGCGCACGCAGCCGCGCGCTCGCTGGTGGAGCGCTACGTGGAAGGCTTCCACGCGTCGGAGCTGGACCGGGTGGGCGTGCAGTGGCTGGCCAGCACGATCGGCGAATCGGGGGGCGGGGGAGGGGAGGTACGCTTCCACCCGCTGGGCGGCTTCGGCCTGGCTGTGCGCGGCCTGGCGGCGCCGCTGGCCGGCCGCGCCGACGTTCGCCTGGGCACCGCGGTGCACACGGTCGACTGGCGCCGCGGCGAGGCGGAGGTGCGTTGCCGCTCGCGCTTCGGCGCCGAGGTGGAGCCGGTCCGCGCCCGGCGCGTGCTGGTGACCGTGCCCCTGGGCGTGCTCCAGGCGAAGGAAGGGAGCCAGGGCGCCATCCGGTTCGCCCCCGCGCTGGGGGAGAAGGAGGCGGCCGTTGCGAAGCTGGCGATGGGGAACGTGGTGAAGATCACGTTCCGCTTCGCCTCCCCCTTCTGGGACGACGTGCTGCAGTGGCGGGGCGACGACGAAGCCACGCGCGAGCGCAAGTTCTTCATGGGCACGGGCGACGTCCCCACGTGGTGGACGCCGTCGCCGGTGTGCGCGCCGGTGCTCACGGCGTGGGCGGGCGGCGGCGCGGCCCGGCGCATGCTGGAGCGCGGCGGCGACCCCGTGTCGCACGCCCTCGACTCGCTGGCCGACATGCTGGGCGTGCCGCGCGGCCGCGTGGAGGCGGAAGTGGTGGACTGGCGGCGCCACGACTGGCACGCCGACCCGTTCGCCCGCGGCGCCTACACCTACGTGCCCGCCGGCGCGCTCCCCGCGCAGGCCGCGCTGGGCCAGCCGGTGGACGGCACCCTCTTCTTCGCCGGCGAGGCCACGGCCACCGACGGCTGGAACGGCACCGTGGACGGCGCCATCCACGCCGGCCAGCGCGCCGCGGGCGAGATCCTGCAATCTCTGAAGTGAACCGGGCGGCCGGTGACCAGCGCGAAACTGCTGGCGGAGTGGACGACGCCTTGATGTCCGTGAAGGCGGGCAGCGTGCCGTCGGAGCCGCAGCTTCAGCCGCAAATTCCCGCACGGAAGCTGTCGACGATGGCGCCCGGCCTCGGCTGTATCGCCGGAGGATTTTGGCCGGACGCGCTGGACCTTATACCGGATCCGCATGAATAATCGCGGCGGCAGGATCTGCTGAAGTGTCACACAGAGGCACGGAGTCACAGAGAAAAAACCGCAGTTCTCTGCGTCTCTGTGCCTCTGTGTGACAAAGCAGTTCAGCGGATGTGGTATTACCTTTCCCATGGAGGCGGGACCACACGATGACCGACAACCTGCGGCGGGTGCGCGGCGGCGGGGGCGAGCCCGACCGGGCGGAAGGGCAGGGGAGATGATGGACGGCCCATTCATGCCGGGCGACGACTTCGTCCTTTTCTCCGGCACCGCCAACCCCGCGCTGGCCGAGGCCGTGGCGCGGGAGCTGGGCGTGCCGCTGGGCGGGTGCCGCATCGAGCACTTTCCCGACGGCGAGCTTTCGGTGCGGCTCCTCGAGTCGGTGCGGCGCAAGGAGGTGTACGTGATCCAGCCCACCGCGCCGCCGGTGAACGACATGCTGGTGGAGCTGCTGGCCTTCGTCGACGCCTGCCGGCGCTCGGCGGCGGCGCGGGTGACGGCGGTGGTGCCGTACTTCGGCTATGCGCGCGCCGACCGGCGCCGCCGCCGCGAGCCCATCACCGCCAGCATGGTGGCCGCGCTGATGCAGACCGCGGGGATCGACCACGTCCTGTCGGTGGACCTGCACACCCCGCAGATCGAGGGCTTCTTCCAGATCCCGGTGGATTCGCTGAGCGCGGTGGGGCCGATCTGCGACGCGCTGGCGGGCACGCTTCCCGGCGACCTGGCCGTGGTGTCGCCCGACGCGGGGCGGGTGAAGGCGGCCACCGAGTTCGCGCACCGGCTGGGCGCGCCGCTGGCCATCATCATGAAGCGCCGCGAGAGCGGCACCCACACCGAGGTCACGCACCTGGTGGGCGAGGTGCGCGGCCGCGCCTGCCTGATCGTGGACGACATGATCAGCACCGGCGGCACCCTGGTCTCCAGCATCCACGCGCTGCGCGAGGCGGGCGCGCGCGAGTTCTACATCGCCGCCACGCACGGCCTGCTGGTGGGCGACGCCTGCGAGCGGCTGCAGGACGCCGGCGTCACCCGCGTGGTGGTGACCGACACCGTGCGCGTGCCGCAGCGCGAGTGGGGCGCGCTGCGCGTGGTCTCCCTCGCCCCGCTGCTGGCCGAGGCGATCCGGCGCATGGTGCACCGCGAGTCGGTGTCGGAGATGGGGTGATCCCGTATCCGCATCGATCATCGCGGCATCAGGACCTGCTGAAGTGTCACACGCCAGGCACGGAGCCACGGAGATTCTACGCCGTCCATGAAGATGTCATCCTGAGTCGCCGCTGCGCCTGCGCCGCGTCTGCGTCGACATCTGGCGGCGACGAAGGATCTGTGGCCTGGGCTGCGCGAACGGCGGCCTTTCGCGCGGCCGTCGAGTATGGATCCTTCAGTCGCCGCCGGGATCAGGTGCGCACGCGGGTGCAGTGCAGCGGCTCTTTCAGGATGACATTGTCACGTTGGAAATGCACGATCGATGACCTGAAGTGGGTCAGAAAGCAGTTCAGCCGGATCTGGTCATGACGAGAGCCGCCCGGGAGAAACGGACGGGAGAAACAGAGCCGGCGCGCTGAGGATTCAGCGCGCCGGCTTCGTACGTCCGCACCGGCTGCGGGCGGGATGACCCGCCACGGGTTCGGCGATTCGCCGCGGCGCGGACGCGGTCACGGCACCATTGTCACGGGCAGCGTCTCATGAAGGGGTACTCTCATCACCGGTCGTCTCTCATCAAGCCAGCCGTGCCGCTGCGCGTCCGCCGCGCCGGGCGCTCCCCGGCGCGACGGACCGTCGAGTCGTCAGCTGCCCGAGCCGTTCTTCTTCCACTGGGTGGCGTTGTTCCACAGGATCTGGTTGCCGCCGTCGATGCTCATCACGCCGGTGGTGGGGCGGGCGTCGGTGTTGTCCATGTAGATCACCGGCACGCCAAGCGTGGCCGCCACGCCCGTGAAGGGCCCGCGGCCGTTGCTGTACTTGGCGGTGAGAACCTGGTCGTTCGAGGTGACGGTGATGGTGTCGCCGTTCAGGTCGGTCCACTGTCCGTCGAAGGGGGTGCTCATGATGTCCTCGTCTTTCATGAAGGGTGGTGCATGGTGCGGCGGTGGTTCCGCCGCGTGGCGCCGCCGGACGGCGGCGAGGTGATCGAGTTCCTTGTGGGATCGGGACGGACGGTGCCCGTGCCCGGCGGGCGGGCCCGCGTGTTCGCGTGCTCACACGGCTGGCTCCGCGCCCGCCGTGTCGGCCGCGTGCGTGGCGGCGCGCGCGGTCGCCGGGTCGCGCCGGGCCACGTGCAGGAGTTCCAGCCGCGCGCGCTCGGCGTACACGTCCAGGGCGCGCTCCCAGCCGGCGGTGCACGGCGCCGAGCCGCTGCCGATCATCCCGCCGGCCTCCACCGCCAGCCGCCGCAGCGTCTCCATCTGCTCCCCCGCCAGCACCGCGGTGCGGCGGGCGCCCTCGTCGGCGGCGTCGCGCCGCGCCTCGGCGGCCTGCGCGCGCCGCGCGTGCGCCGCGGACAGCAGCAGCGCCTGCGCGGCCGCGCCCCCGGCCGCGGCGGTGCCCGCCAGCGCCGGCCACGCGCCGCCCGGAGGATTGATCCCCAGCAGCGCCACCGCCGCCACCGGGCCCACCACCAGCTTCTCCAGCAGCCCCGCCGCGCCCGCCTCGCCCGTGCGCTCGCCCCCAGACACTCGCTCCGCCGCCGCGGCGCCCGCCACGCCCGCCACCACCGCCGTGAGCAGCGACAGCCAGAACGGGTCGGGAAAGCCGCCCGCCTCCAGCCGCACGCGCGGGGCAGCCCCGCCACGGGGCTCGGCCGCGGTACGCTGTGCGGCCTCCGCCGCTGCGGCGTGCGGGAGCGCGGCGGGGAGGAGCGCGGCCAGCGCCGCGATGGCCACGGCTCGCGGCCAGGCCCCGGCGCCGGGGGAGCGGAGAGGGAGGAGTGCGGGGGGGGTGCGGGGCATGGCGGTGCGCGGGTGGCGGTTGAGTCTCGCGTCGATGGGGACGCTTGCGCGCTCCCCGGGCTGCGAGCACATTCTGGGGACCTACCATCAACTCGCTTTCCGTTCCGCCGTCATTCCGCAGGTTGAATCCCTTGATGTCCCCCCGTTTTCGTCTCGACCTGCTGGGAGATCCTGTCTTTTCCAGCCCTGAAGGGCCGGTGCAGGGCCGCGCCGCGCACAAGCGCAGGGTGGCGCTGCTGGCCGTGCTGGCGGTCGCGCGCGGGCGCCCCGTGGGGCGCGAGCGGCTGATCGGCCTGCTCTGGCCCGAGCTGGCCAGCGAGGCGGCGCGCCACAACTTGTCGGAAACGCTGTACGTGCTGCGCAAGGAGCTGGGCGACGAGGCGATGGTGGCCCCGGCGGGGGGCGACCTGGCGCTCTCACCCGCGGTGGTGGACAGCGACGTGGCCGAGTTCCAGGCGCTGCTCGACGCCGGCGACGCCGAGGCCGCCGTGCGCCTGTACCGCGGCCCGCTGCTGGACGGCTTCTACGTGGCCGACGCGCCCGAGTTCGAGCGCTGGGCCGAGGGCGAGCGCGACCGGCTGGCCCGCGCCTACGGCCGCGCGCTGGAGGGGCTGGCCGAGGCGGCCGAGAGCGAGGGAAGCGCCATCCGCGCGGTGGACTGGTGGCGGCGGCTGGCCCGGCACGACCCGTTCAGCTCGCGCACGGCGCTGCGCCTGGTGCGCGCGCTCGACGCCGCGGGCGAGCGCCCCTCCGCGCTGCGCGCCGCCGACACGCACGCCGCGCTGCTGCGCGAGGAGCTGGGGGTGGAGCCCGACCCCGACTTCGAGCACTTCGTGGCGCGGCTGCGCACCGAGCCGCGCGAGCCACTGCCGCGGCCGGCGCTCGCGCGCGCGGCCGTTCCGCCCGCCAGCCCGCCGCTCGTGCCGCAACCCCGCGACCCGGTCGCGCTCGACACCCCCGTCACCGTGTCCGCCGGGCCCGCCGCATCCCCTCGTTCCCTCGCGGCCACGAGCTCCACCGGGTTTGCCCAGCCGATCGAGCCCGGGTACACCGAGTCTACGGGGTCTACCGGATCCACGGGCTCCAGCGAGTCCACCGGGTCCACCGGGTCCGCCGAGTCCACCGGGTCTACCGTGTCTACCGGGTTCGGGGAGGCGGGCGGGGGGAGGCTCGGGGTTGCCGTCGCGCTGGCGCCCGCCGCGGTCCAGGCGGGCGCGGGTTCCGCCGGGGTGCGGCCGAACGCCGGTGCCGAGGCCGCACGCCCGGCGGCCGAGGGCGTGCCAGCCGGGGGGCACGAGGCGCGGCGGGGGTGGCTGCGCGACGCCACCTACTACGCCGCGATCGCCGGGGTGCTGCTGGGGATGATGCTGGCCGTGCTCACCGTGTGGGCGGCCGAGCGGCGCGAGCAGCCCGCGGCGGCGGGCTTCGACCCCCGGCGGATCGCGGTGCTGTACTTCGACGACCTGAGCGCGGGCGGCGAGCTGCGGTACCTGGCGGCGGGGCTCACCGAGCGGCTGATCTACGAGCTGGGGCAGGTGGAGGCGCTCGACGTGGTGAGCCGCGGCGGGGTCAAGCCCTACCGCGGCGGCGAGGTCCCCTTCGACAGCATGGTGGCGCGGCTGCGGGTGGGAAGCGTGGTGGAGGGCACGCTGCAGCGCTCGGGCGACAGCGTGTGGGTGACGGTGGACCTGGTGGACGCCGCGTCGCAGAGCCACCTGGAGAGCCGCGAGGTCGGCAAGCCGCTGGGCGACATGGTGGCGCTGCAGCGCGCGGTGGCGGCCGAGGTGGCGGCCGTGCTGCGGCAGCGGCTGGGGCAGGAGGTGCACCTGCGCCGGGCCACGGGCGAGACCGAGAGCGCCGACGCGCTGCGCTGGGTGCTGCAGGCCGAGCAGCTGCGCCGCGACGCGCGCGAGATGTCGGCCGCGCGCGACACCCTGGACACCGGCTCGGCCGCGCTCCTGCTGCTGCGCGCCGACACCCTGCTGGCGCGCGCCGAGGCCGCCGACCCCCGCTGGGCCGAGCCCACGCTGCTGCGCGGCTGGGTGGAGGTGGCCCGCGCGGGGCTGGGCCCGCCCGACGCGGCCCGCGCGCTGCGCCGCTCGGCCGCGGCGCGCGCGGCGGCCGTGCTGGCCCGCGGCACGGCCGAGCGCGGCGAGGCGCTGGAGCTGCGCGGCTTCGCCGTCTACCGCCTGGCGATGGCGGAGCCCGACACCGCCGTCCAGCGCGTGCAGCTGGACGCGGCCGAGCGCGACCTGCGCGCCGCCGTCACCGCCGAGCCGGGGCGGGCCAGCGCGTGGAGCCGGCTGAGCCAGCTGCTGCGCCTGCGCGGCCGCCTGGCCGAGAGCGACCTGGCCGCCCGCCGCGCCCTGGCCGAAGACGCCTTCCTGGACGACGCGGCCGACATCCGCCAGCGCCTGTTCTTCAACGCCCTGTGGAATGCCGACTACGCGCAGGCGCGCGAGCAGTGCGACCGCGGCCGCACGCAGTTCCCCGGCGACTGGCGCTTCACCGAGTGCTCGCTCACCCTGCTGCGCAACGACCGCTCGCGCCCGCCCGACCCCGCGGCGGCGTGGCGCCTGGTGGCCGAGCTGGAGCGGCTGGACCCTCCCACCCGCGCCCGCGCCCAGAACCGCGCCTACACCCCCATCTTCCACCGGATGGTGGCCGCGGCCGTGTCGGCGCGGGCGGGTGACGCCGACAGCGCCCGGGCCGTGGTGGCCCGGGCGCGCAGGGAGGTGGCGGCGGATCCCGACCTGGGGCCTTCGCTCGACTACGACGAGGCCTGGGTGCGCCTGATGCTGGGCGACACCGCCGGGGCCCGTGCCCTTGCCGCGAGGGCCATGCGGTCGCAGCCCGCGCTCCAGACGTACCTGCTGCGCGACCCCTTCATCCGCTCGCTCTCACAGCCCGGCGGGTAGCGCGCTCGCGATCCGGAGCTTCTTCACCGCCCCGCTCTGGTGGAGGGTGAACAACCGGGGCAGGGGATCGCCGCGGTACCCCGCGCCACCACCGCCCGAGCCGTCGTCCAGCCCGGCGTCGGCCACGTACTCCGAGCTGGGGAGGTGCACGATGGCGAACGGCTGGTCGTAGTCGGGAGGGGGGGAGATCGTCAGCTCGGGGGTGACCACGTCGAGGGGTGGAGAGGTGGGCGGCGGCGGCGCGCCCACCATCTCCATCATCGTGTTGGCGGCGAGCTCCGCGCTCCCTGCCGGCACGAACACGTTGGTCAGCTGCGCGACCACGTCGGGAGCCAGGGTGCCATAGACCGAGGCGTAGTAGGGCACCAGGAACTTCTCCACCGCCGACGCGCTCCAGAACACGGCGTCGGCGGTGTACTGCATGGGCCCGGTCCAGCCGGGCAGCTCCTGCTCGGGCACCGGCACCGCGAGAAGGTCGATCGAGCTCGTGTCGGTGGCGATGGTGGCCGTGGCGACCTTGGGGATGGTGGGCTCCTTCCACCCGGTGCACTTGATGAGGATGGAGCCGGGCAGCACGGTGGTCGGCTCTTTGTCGTAGATGAGCACGTCGGTATCGGTCACCTCGAACCACGTGTCCTGGTAGCGCAGCCCGCTGGCGGTTTCCGCGATCCGGCGGAGGATCTCGAAGTGCAGGACGGCCATGGGTATTCTCCCGGTGGATGGATCGGCCGAGGGCGGCCCCGCGCCGTCCTCTCCCCCCAACCTGGGCGGCGTGCATCAACCCGCTCTCACCGGCTGCGTTGATGGCCGCCGGCCGGTGGGCGAAACGTCTCCGATCCACCGCCACCTCGTTTCGATCACTCCCATTTCGCGCCGTTGATCGGCGAGTTATCTTCCGCGCACTCGCCATCACGGACCGTTTCGCGCCTCCGGTGCTCCTGCCTGAGACGGCGGGGCCGTGCGTTCATCACACGCAGCAGGGAGGTGCGCAGTGAGCTTCCACCGTAAGCTGGCCGGGCTCGTGCTCGGCCTGGTCTCCCTTGCCGTCGCCGGGTGCGACGGCTCCACCACCGCCGTGGCCCCCGTCAGGACGGCGCCCGGCGGCCTGTCGCGCGTGGTCGTGCCCGCGCAGGGCACCGCCGCCACGCTGGACGTGGGGAGCTGGAACGTGGAGTGGTTCGGCGACGCGTCGAACGGGCCCAGCAACGACGCGCTGCAGCTGTCCAACGTGAAGGACGTGATCGCCGGGGCCGACCTGGACGTGTGGGGGGTGGAAGAGGTGGTGGACGCGGTGGAGTGGAGCTCGCTCAAGTCGCAGCTCACGGGCTACACCGCCGTGCTGTCCAACGACGCGTCGGTCACCAGCGGCTCCACCTACTACGGCGCCACCGAGCAGAAGGTGGGGCTCATCTTCAAGTCGTCGGTCGGCAGCGTGGTGGGGAGCAAGATCATCCTCACGGCCTACGACAGCGACTTCGCCGGGCGGCCGCCGCTGGAGGTGAAGCTGAACGTGACGCTGAACGGCACCACCGAGCAGGTCGTCTTCATCGTCCTCCACATGAAGGCGTTCAACGACGTGCCCAGCTGGCAGCGCCGGCAGAACGCCGCCGTGGCGCTCAAGAGCTACATCGACACCACCTATCCCACGCAGAAGGTGGTGGTGCTGGGCGACTGGAACGACGACGTGGACACCTCCATCACCGCGGGGCAGGCCAGCCCCTACGCCAACTTCGTGGGCGCATCCGCCAGCTACACCTTCCCCACCGGCGCGCTCTCGGCCGCGGGGGTGTCGAGCACGGTGAGCTACAGCGACATGATCGACCACCACCTGAACAGCAACGAGATGTACGCCACCTACGTGGCGAGCTCGGCCAAGGTGTTCCGCGCCGACACGTACATCGCCAGCTACGGCACCACCACCACCGACCACTACCCGGTGATCTCGCGCTACACCTTCGGCTCGGGCGGCGGCGCGCCGTCGGTGACGGTCACCTCGCCCAACGGCGGCGAGAGCTGGGCGGGCGGGAGCGCGCACAACATCACCTGGACCTCGTCGGGGGTGACGAACGTGAAGCTGGAGTACACGACCGACGGCTCCACCTGGAGCACCATCACCGCCAGCACCGCCGCGTCGGCGGGGAGCTACGCCTGGACGGTGCCGTCGAGCGCCACCACCACCGCCAAGGTGCGCGTGACCGACACCGCGTCGGCCGCCAGCGACGCGAGCAACGCGGCGTTCACCATCACCGGGGGCACGCCGGCCAACGTGATCATCAACGAGATCCTGGCCAACGAGCCGGGGAGCGACGTGAACGGCGAGTTCGTGGAGCTGGTGAACACCGGCGGAACGTCCATCTCCATCGCCGGGTGGACGATCAGCGACGCCACCGGCGTGCGCCACACCTTTGCCGCGGGAACCACGCTGGCGGCGGGGAAGGCGATCGTGGTGTTCGGCGGCGCGGCGTCGATCCCGGGCGGCCTCACCAACGCGGTGGCGGCGTCCACCGGCACGCTGAGCCTGGCCAACGGCGGCGACAGCGTGATCCTCAAGGACGGCGGCGCGGCGGTGAAGAACAGCTACGCCTACTCGTCCACGCTGGCCGGCACCGACGGCGTGTCGATGAACCGCAGCCCCGACGCCACGGCCGGCAGCTTCGTGCTGCACACCACGCTGGGCGCGCTGCAGTCGTCGGCCGGCACGCGGGTGAACGGCACCGCGTTTTGACTGGATCCGGCAAACGGCAGGGCTCACGCAGAGTCAGCAGGGTCAGCAGAGAACAGCGGGTGTGTGGCTCCCTCCCCGCTGAGGCTGCGTGAGCAGTCGGCGTCGGACACACGACGGAGCGAGGGGCGCATCGGGTGATGCGCCCCTCGGCTGTTTCGTGCATCGCGTGCCGGAGGCGACTCGCCGGATGAGCGGTGCGAAGGATCATGGAGAATCATGGTCGTCATCACACCGAATCCGCGTGAAGCGTTGCCCTCCGTCATTCGATCACGACATTTTCGTGCGTCGCGCCGTTGCTTACCCGCAGCAAACGCAGTGGCCGTCCTGCGGCACCCAGTTGCCGCCCAGGTCGCCGCACACCTTGCGGCAGTACGAGTTGGTGCACGCCCGTTCGTTCCCCGCGGGCGCCTTGGGGGACGCGAACGCCTGGACCGCGCCGAAGCCGAGCGAGGCGACGATGGCCGCGCCGAACAGGGCTGCCTTCGGATCGAAGCGGTGCTTCATGGGAGACCTCCTTGGATGGAAGAACGAAAGGGGGCCACGGATGGCCGGATCACCGCCGTGTACGGTGCCGCGTCTTCAGCGACTGGGCACCACACCTCGACGGTACAGGTGGCCGTCTTCGCTGCAAAGACCGGCCCGGCGGGAGGACACGCCATCGATCCGTTCTCCCTGAATGCCCGGGTTTCTCCGAACCTCAGATCCGCACCCTTCTGGTCAGCAGCGTGACGTCGGTGAGCACGAACGGCTTGCTCATCATCCACTCGGGCCGGGGGCGCACGTTGGGCACCGGGGGGAGGCCGTAGGAGGTGTCGGTGAGCCGCACGCGCACGGGCGCGGCCGAGCGCACCGTGAACGCCAGCTCGATCCCCTCGGGCGGCACGGCGTAGTAGGTGAGGATGCGCTGGTTGGCGCCGGCGACCCAGCGGTCGGGCGGCGAGCCCGGCCGCACCGGGGGACGCATCCCGTTGACCTCCACCTCGCCCACGGACACGCTGTCCTCCACCGTGGCCGCCATCCGCTGCGCCCCGCGCGGGCTGGTGATGCGCAGGCGCACCCGCCGCCCGCCCGGCACCACGCTGTCGGTGAGCACGCGCGCCTCGGGCGGCGCCAGCGCCAGGCGCGGCGCGCTCGCCGCCAGCGGCGCGTCGCCCAGCCCGCCGCCGCCGTGCGCGGCCAGCGAGCGGCGCGTGGGATGGCCGCCCAGGAACTGGCGCGTCCACTCGTCGCTCGCGGGGTCGCTGCTGGCCCACCAGGCTTGCCCCGAGTCGGCGTCCAGCAGGTAGGCGATGCTGTCGGGCTTGCGCGCCTCGGCGCTGAACCTCGAGGTGGCGCCCGCGACCACCAGCGCCACCACGCCCAGCGCCAGCAGCGCCAGCGCCGGCACCCGCCCGCGGGGGCGCGACAGCACCTCCAGCTGCGGCACCAGCAGCGCCAGCAGCAGCGCCATCATCGCCATGGGCACGGCCAGCATGCGAAAGCTGAGCGCCGTCTCGAACATGCGCACCAGCGGCGCGAACAGCATCAGCGCGGGCGTGGCCAGCAGCGCCAGCCCGGCCGCGCGCCCTACGCCCACCTCGCGCGCCCCGGCCAGCACCGCCAGCGCCGCGGCGGCCAGCAGCACCGGCCACGCGAACAGGTAGCTGGCCCCCGGCATGGCCACCCCCGTGTACAGCGCCAGCGCCGCCCACACCAGCAGCGGCCCCACCGCCAGGCTGGCCGCCGTGGCACGGCGCCGGAACAGGGCGTAGACCCCCAGCGCGGCTGCACCCACCAGCCCGGCGAAGGCCAGCAGCCACCAATCGGCGTTGTAGGCGTCGCCCTGCAGGATCCACCCCAGCCCCGGCCGGGCGGCCGACACGATCTTCCACCCCAGCATTGCGATCGCCACCGCCAGCGCCACGCTCAGCACGAAGAGCCCGAAGCCCAGCGCTACGCCCCCCGCCGTCAGCAGCCGCCGCCGGGCCGCCATCACCACCACGCCGGCGGCGGCCAGCACCGCCAGTACGGCGATGGGCAGCGCCCAGCCGAAGGGGTAGTGGAGCATCCCCACCACCGGCAGGTCGAAGTAGACGTGGTCGGGCGCGCGCAGCCGCCGCAGGTCGGCGGCGCCGAAGGCGCGGGCCAGCCCCAGCACGTACTCGCCGTGGTGCTGCAGGGTGGCGGGGTTCAGTTCCTCGAAGCGGTCGAGCGGGGTGTGGTAGTGCGTGTGCCCGCCCACGAAGCTGAAGTTGAGCCCCGGGTAGTCGCGCGCGGCGCGCAGGAACACGCTCAGGTCGGTGTCGTTGGGAAGGCGGCGGTACACGTCCACCATCAGCGAGCTGCCGGCCGGGTGCCGCACCGCGCCCGCGGCGATGGCCACCAGGCGTCCGTTGCCCGGGCTGGTCTGGAACATCAGCACCGGCCCGGTGCGGCCGCGGCCCTCGAAGTTGAGCACCACGCCCACGTCGCGCGCCCACGGGTCCTGCGCCTCGAAGGCCGCGGCGCCCATCAGCCCCACCTCCTCGGCGTCGGAGAACACCACCATCACGTCGTTGCGCGGCGCCGGCCCCGCGCGCAGCGCCCGCAGCGCCTCCAGGATCGCCGCCACCCCCGCGCCGTCGTCGGCCGCGCCGTACGAGCCCGGCACCGCATCGTAGTGCGCCATCAGCAGCACCGCCCCGGTCGACTGCGTTCCGCGCAGCCGCCCCAGCACGTTGTGCACGGTGCTCGCGCGCGCCCCGGGCGCCGCGGAGACGACGCTGGTGGTGCTCTGCTCGCGCACCTCCAGCCCCAGCCGGCGCAGCTCGCCCGCGAGATATGCGCGCACCCGCGCGTGCTCGGGCGAGCCCACCGGGTGCGGCGCGCGGGTGATCTCGCGCAGCGGCGCCTGGGCCCGCACGGCCGAGAAGCGGGTGTCGGGCGCGCTCGCCGGTACCGCGCGCGGCGGACGCGACCACCAGATCCCCGCCAGCACCGCCAGCAGCATCACCGCCAGCGCCGCCAGCGCGGCCCGGCCCGAACCCGCGGGCGGGGCGGGCACGGCGTGCCGCAGCGCGCGGCGGGCGGGCTCGGCCGCGGTGGAAGACGGTGTCATCGGCAAGGCTCCGGGAGCGGGGCGGGTGCGGACGCGGGGCAGGGGCACGCGGCGGATGCCGCCACCCCGAACGCGGGACGTGCTGGAAAGGCCGGGGGAAGATGCCAATCAGGTCCGTGACTGTACAGCAGCGGGCGGGATGACCGACCCGCCCCGCCGAACGTGCCACGGGCCGTCGCGCATCCCTACGCACCGCGCGGCGATCGGTTTCTGACTGGATGCGCGCCCCTGGCCGGGTCCAGCAGGACGTGGGTCACGCAGAGCAGCAGAGGAACAGAGAGCGGGGCCCTTTCTGCTCCTCCGCTCCTCTCGTTTGAGCCATCGCCGTGGCTCCTCCATTATTCCACCAACCCTTTCCATCGGCCAGGTATCACACAGGGGCAGAAAAGGAACGATGAAGTGCGATATGTATATGGTCCAAAGTGGATGATACGGATATGACTTCACCCACGGAGGGTCCCTTGCCCGGCTCACAAAGCTGGGTTATAGTGGAAAGACGCCCCTGAACGGACGTTTAGAGATATAGCGCGTACGTTTTAAGGCTGATTGGTATCGCTGCTCTCCGTCGGCCGCGCGCGGCGGACGGGCTCCGCCGACGGCGCGATTGTGTGTCTCTTAAGGCGAGCGTGGATGCGCGGTCCGGCTGGGTTGCCGCTCCGTGCCTCGCGGCGGACCTGCCTGCGTCCGGGGCGGGCGACGCGGACGATGGACTCGGCGCCTCGCGGGGGCGTCCATCCGGCGGGCCCACCGACGATCACGTTTTGCGTCGCTCCCTGCGCCGGTCCGCCTTTGCCCGGGGAGAAAACCCGGGCGGCGGCTGAAGGTCCCGGGGTCCCCCGTGGCCGAGGCAACGGGGTGCTTCCCGCGTCTGCATCGCCGGCGAGCGCCGCCGTGACGGACGCGGCGGGCGCGGCCCGTGGCGGCCCGGCACCTCGCCCCCTGGCATGCGGACGGATCTGGGCCGCGCGCGGCGCTTACACACCGAACCTCACCACCGCCCACATGACCCAGAACGCCGTCGCCGAGCCCGAGCTCGTCCAGCTCCCCGCGCTGGCCGTCCGCGAGCCCGCGGTGCGCCGCCGACACCTGCTCTCCCTTCTCGACCTGTCGCCCGAGGAGGTGCTCTACCTCGCGCGGCGCGCCGTGGCCATCAAGCACTCCCCCGCCGACCCGCAGACCCTGCGCTCGCGCACCGTGGGGGTGTATTTCCGCAAGACCTCCACCCGCACCCGCACCGCCTTCCAGGTGGGCGCCGGACGGCTGGGGGCCACCGTGGTGCACTTCGGCCCGCACGACCTGCAGACCAACACGGGGGAGACGCTGGAAGACACCGCCCGCACCCTCGCGGGGTACCTCGACGTGCTGGTGATGCGCACCAACGAGAGCGTGGACGAGATGCGCACCTTCGCGGCGCACCCCTCCATGTCGGTGGTCAACGCGCTCAGCTCCGACGAGCACCCCACGCAGGGGCTGGCCGACCTGGCCACCCTGCTGGAGCACTTCGGCCGGCTGGAGGGGCTGCACCTGCTCTACTGCGGCGAGGGGAACAAGTCGGCCGCCGCGCTGGCGCTGGCCTTCGCCCGCATCCCCGGCGCCCGGCTCACGCTGGCCACCCCCGCGGGCTACGGCCTGGAGGCGGGGAAGCTGAGCGCCGCGCGCGCCCTGGCCGCGCAGTACGGCGCCACGGTGGAGGAGACGTACGACGCCGGCGACCTGCCCCAGGGGGTGGACGCGGTGTACACCAGCCGCTGGCAGGAGATGGGGGTGAGCAAGCCCGACGCCGACTGGCGCGAGCGCTTCCGCCCGTTCAGCGTCACCAGCGAGCTGATGGAGCGGGTGCAGAAGCAGCGCGGCACCGTGTTCCTGCACGACCTTCCCGCGGTGCGCGGCGAGGACGTGAGCGACGAGGTGCTGGACGGGCCGCAGAGCCTGGCCTGGGTGCAGGCCCAGCACAAGCTGTTCAGCGCCATGGCGGTGATGGAGTGGTGCGGCCACGGGGTGGTGGAGGGCGGAGCCTGACCCGGGCCCGGCGGCGCGCACGCCGCCCCAGCCGGTGCCGTTGGCGGAAGCGATCGCTCGCCGCCCTGAACCCTTCGCGCGGGCCACGATGGAATCAGCCGCAAAGCTCAAGGACATCCGCGGGGACCACGCCGAGCGCGGGCTGCCCACGCCCGCACCGGCGCTGTTCCCGCCGCCCGGCGGGCCGTGCCGCGCGGGCGAGCACGAGCTGCACGCCCACCACGGCGAGATCGTGCAGGGCGTCTTCTACTCGAGCGACGGGGTGCTGGAGCACGGGCTGGTCACGCTGCCGTGCACGCTGTACCGCACCCGCGCGCGCTTCCGCCCGCTGCGCTCGGGGCCGCTCACCGTGGAGCCGGCCGACCGCACCCGCGCGCGCACCGCGGCGCGGCTCACGCTCGACGCGCTGGGGCGCACCGGGTGGGGAGGGTCGATCCGGATCGAGGGGAACGTGCCGCTGCGCTGGGGGTGCGGGTCGTCCACCACCGACGTGCTGGCCACCATCCGCGCCGTGGCCGACGCCTTCGACGTGGTGCTGGAGCCCGCCTGGATCGCGCGCCTTTCCGTGGCCGCCGAGACCGCGTCCGACTCGCTGATGTACGGGCCGCACCGCGCCGTCCTGTTCGCCCAGCGCCGCGGCAGCATCCTGCTGGACCTGGGCGGGCCGCTTCCCACCGTGCGCGTGCTGGGCTTCAACACCGAGCTGGACCGTGGGGTGGAGACGCTCGCCCTGCCGACCTGCAACTACTCCACCTGGGAGCTGGAGGCCTACGCCACCATCCTGGGGCTGCTGCGCCGCGCGGTGGAGCAGCAGGACCCGGTGCTGCTGGGCCGCGTGGCCACCGCCAGCACGCAGATCATGCAGCGCCACCGCCCCAAGCGCTTCATGCCCGAGCTGCTGGACATCGCCCGGGAGACCGGCGCCACGGGGGTGCAGGTGGCGCACAGCGGCACCGTGGCCGGCTTCCTGTTCGAGCCCGGCGGCGGCAGCGCCGCCCGGGTGGAGCAGGCGCGCGCCGCCCTCGAGCGGCTGGGCCTTTCGCACAGCTGGGAGTTCTCCACCGACATCGCGACGCAGCCGGAGCCGGTTTCTTGAGCGGCCCCGCCATCCGCGCCGGCTTGGTGGACGCGCTCGCGCTGCCGCGGCTGGTGCGGCCGCGCCCCAACCGGGTGGGGGTGGCCGTTCCGCTGACGAAGCTGCTCGCCGCGCGCCACATCCTGCGCCGGGCGCTGGAAGAGGGCGAGCCGGCACCCGGCGGCCCCGTGGTGGCCGAGACCAGCTCGGGCACCTTCACCCCGTCGCTGGCGATGGTGGCGCGCCTGCAGGGGCGCCCGCTCACCCTGGTGGGCGACCCCACGGTGGGCGCGCCGCGCCTGCCGCCCCGGCTCGCCCGTGCGCGGCCGCGGTGGACGACGGCGTCCGCGGAGTCCGCTGCACCGTCGGATCACCCCGGAAGCCCGGGCGCGGCGCCGGCATCCTTCATCGACCGATTTCCCCCGCAGAGGGAGGCGGCCCCGTGAGCGGCCCGACCATCAACGCAAACTTCGTGGACGCCATCGCGCTCCCGCGCATGGTGCGGCTGCGCCCCAACCTGATCGGGCTGGCGTTCCCCCTGATGAAGCTGCTTCCCGCGCGCTTCATCATCCGCAAGGCGCTGGAAGAGGGCGAGCTGGAGCCCGGCGGCCTGATCGCCGAGACCACCTCGGGCACCTTCGGCCTGGCGTTGGCGATGGTGGCGCGCCTGCAGGGGCACCCGCTTACGCTGGTGAGCGACCCCGCCATCGACGCGGCGCTGCGCCGCCGCCTGGAAGACCTGGGCGCCGCCGTGCACATCCTGCGCGAGCCGGGGCCCACGGGGGGCTTCCAGCAGGCGCGGCTGGAGGTGCTGGAGCAGGTGCTGGCCGCCAACCCCGGCAGCTTCTGCCCGCGCCAGTACAGCAATCCCCACAACCCGGGGAGCTACGCCCCCTGCGCCGAGCAGCTGGTGCACGCCGCCGGCGCCATCGACTGCCTGGTGGGGAGCGTGGGCTCGGGCGGGTCGATGTGCGGGATATCGTCGTACCTGCGGCTGGTGTTCCCCGAGCTTGTGGCGGTGGGGGTGGACACGCACCGCAGCGTGATCTTCGGCCAGAGCGACGCCGGGGGCGGGCGGATGCTGCGCGGGCTGGGCAACAGCCTGATGCCGCCCAACGTGGACCACACCACCTTCGACTGGGTGCACTGGGTGGGCGCCGCCGAGGCATTCCGCGCCACCCGCGAGCTGCACCGCGACCACGCGCTGTTCATGGGCGCCACCAGCGGCGCCGCATACCTGGTGGCCGACTGGTGGGCGCGCAAGAACCCCGACCAGCTGGTGGCGGTGGTGCTCCCCGACGAGGGCTACCGCTACCAGGACACCGTCTACGACGACGCCTGGCTGGAGGAGAAGGGGTTGCGCCTCGACCTCCCCCCGCGCGAGCCGGTGGAGTGGGACCGCCCGCACGACGGCCACGACCCGTGGGCCTTCTACCACTGGGGCCGCCGCCCGTATGCCGAGGTGATGCGCGCCGCGTCGCCCGGGCTGGAGCTGGTGCCCGCATGAGCGGCCAGGGCAGGGCGCTGCTGTTCATCGAGAGCAACACCAGCGGCACCGGGCGGCTGTTCGTGCACGCCGCGCGCGAGCTGGGCTACGCGCCGGTGCTGGTCACCGCCACGCCCGCGAAGTACGCCTACCTGCAGCAGCCCGGCGCGCCCGAGGTGATCGTGGCGCCCACCGACGACGAGGATTCGCTCCACCGGCTGGTGGTCGACCGATTCGGCGGCGGCGCCGGGGTGGCGGGGATCACCTCCAGCTCCGAGTACTTCATCGCGCGGGCGGCGGGGCTGGCGGCGCGCTTCGGGCTGGCGGGGCCGCACGCGGCGTCGGTGGCCGCGGCGCGCGACAAGTCGCACCAGCGGCGGGTGCTGGCGGCGGGCGGGGTGCCCACGCCGGGCTTCCGGGTGGCCGCCTCGGCGCCCGAGGCGATCTGGGCGGCGCGCGAGATCGGCACGCCGGTGGTGGTGAAGCCGGTGGGCGGCAGCGGCAGCGTGGGCGTGCGCGCCTGCGCCACCTCGGTGGAGGTGGGCCGCCACGCCGCCACCCTCCTCTCCCAGGCGGCCGCCACGGGGGCCGACCGGCGCGTCCTGGTCGAACAGCTCCTCACCGGCCCCGAGTTCTCGGTGGAGGTGTTCTCGGGGCACGTGGTGGGGATCACCCGCAAGCACCTGGGGCAGCCGCCGTTCTTCGTGGAGTCGGGGCACGACTACCCCGCCGTTGTCCCTGCCGACGTGGCCCGGGCGCTGGCGGAGACGGTCGCGCGGTCGACGGAGCTGCTGGGGCTGGGGTGGGGGCCGCTGCACTGGGAGCTGCGGGTGCAGGACGGGCTGGCCTATCCCATCGAGGTGAACCCGCGGCTGGCGGGCGGCTTCATCCCCGAGCTGGTGCGCCACGCGCAGGGCATCGACCTGATCCGCGAGACGGTGCGGCTGGTGGTGGGCGAGGCGCCCGCGGTCGAGCCGCTGCGGCACCGCCACGCCTCCATCCGCTTCCTCTTCGCCCCCGTGGCGGGGACGCTGCGCGCCGTCGAAGGCGTGGAAGAGGCGCGCGCGTCGGATTCCGTCGCCGACGTCACGCTCTACCGCGCGGTGGGCGAGACGCTGACGATCCACGGTGACTTCCGCGACCGCATTGGCCACGTGGTGGCGTGCGCCGACGACTTCCACGCCGCCTGCGACGCCGCCGAGCGCGCGCGCGACACGGTGCGAGTGGTGATGGAGCCGCCGGCCGCTCCGCGCGAGGTGGTGCAGGTGGCCGGCGCACGAATCTCGGGGGTGCGGGTGCCGGAAGGGGCGGCATAGCACCGTTCTCCCGACCATCCAACGCTCGGCGGGCCGGCACGGCATCACGGGACGGGAAAGCGGACAAGGGATACGGTGGAGTTCGTGCTCGGTCGTTCCTCCAGCCCTCCCGTCCGCCAGTGCGAGGCCGTTCGCTGGAAAGACACGGGATGCGCGATCGGCCGAGCGACGTTGTATGATACCGGAACCACACGCATCTTCGCCGTGCTCTCGGTGAGCGGGGCGAGGGGCGTTCCGTCGGGAGGGATGGAGTTGCACGACGCACCGGGGGGACGGGGTTGACGGAGGACACCGGGCGGATCCGCCGGGGGTTGAGCCCCGGGGCGCGGCGCATCGTCTTCGGCGGGCACCTGGACGACGCGATCCGCGACGAGCTGCCGGCCTACGTGCAGGTGGACCGCGCGCACCTGGTGATGCTGGTGGAGCGCGGCCTGGTCCCGCGCGAGTCGGGGCGGCGGCTGCTCGCTGCGATGGAGGGGCTGGTGGCGGCCGAGTACGCGCCGCTGCGGGGCCGGCCGGCCACGCGCGGGCTGTACCTGCTGTACGAGGGGTGGCTGGTGGAGACGCTGGGCGAGGCGGTGGGGGGCGCCGTGCACCTGGGCCGCTCGCGCAACGACATCAACGCCACGGTGCTGCGCCTGCGCCTGCGCCCCGTGTACCACCGGCTGGTGCGCGAGGTGCTGCGCCTGCTGGCGGTGCTGGTCCGCCGGGCGGGGCGGCACGCGGGCGATACGATGCCGGTGTACACGCACTTCCAGGCGGCGCTCCCCATCACCTACGGGCACTACCTCGCGGGCGTCGCGGTGGCCCTGGGGCGCGACCTGCGCGGGCTGGAGGCGGCCGCGGCCGACCTGGCGCGCTGCCCGCTGGGTGCCGGCGCGGCGGGCGGCACCACCGTGCCCATCGACCCCGCGCGCACGGCGCGGCTGCTGGGCTTCGGCGAAGGGGTGCTGCACTCGGTGGACGCCGTGGCCTCGCGCGACGTGGTGCTGCGGCTGCTGGGCGCCGCCACCGTGCTGGGCGTCACGCTCAGCCGGCTGGCCACCGACCTCCAGCTGTGGAGCACCGCCGAGTTCGACCTGGTGCGCTTTCCCGACGAGCTGGTGGGCTCCAGCTCGATGATGCCGCAGAAGCGCAACGCCTTCCTGCTGGAGCACATCAAGGGGCGCGGCGGGGCGCCGCTGGGCGCCTTCACCGCGGCCGCCATGGCCATGCACGCCACCCCGTTCAGCAACTCGGTGGCGGTGGGGACCGAGGGCGTGAAGCCGCTCTGGGGCGCGCTGGGCGAGCTGGCCGAGGCGGTCACGCTGGCGCGGCTGGTGGTGGCCGGCGCCCGCCCGCAGCCCGCGCGGATGCGGCAGCGCGCCGAGGAGGGCTTCACCGCGGCCACCGAGCTGGCCAACCGGCTGGTGCTGGGCACCGGCACCTCGTTCCGGGCCGCGCACCACCGGGTGGGCGAGCTGGTGAGCGAGGCCGCCAACCGCGGCGAGCCGCTGGCCCAGGCCGCCGGCCGCCTCTTCCGCGAGCACGGCCTGCCGGCGGACGAAGCGCGGTGGCTGGACCCCGACGTGGTCGCGGCCGGCGCGGCGCATGGCGGCGGGCCGGCGGCAGGCTCGATGGAGCGCATCCTGTCGGGGCTGCGGCGTGACTGGACGGACGCCGCGCGCCGCATGGCCGCCGAGCAGCGCGGCTGGGCCGAGGGCGCGCGCTCGCTGGACGCCGCCGTCGCCGCCGTGCTGGCGGACGGCGATGCCTGCCCCTCCGCCGCTGCGGTGACGGACCCCGCGTCCGCCGCCGCGGCCGCGGAGCCGGTGGCGCCCGCTCGGGCGTGACGCCGGGGTCGGCAACGACGAACGACGGGGTCACACGGAGGAACGGAGGGAACGGAGAACCGCGCGTGCTTTCCTTTGCGTTCTCCGTGACCTCCGTGGCCTCTGTGAGAGGGCTGTTCCGGCAGGGAGACCGGAGAGCAGCGCGCGGCGTACGCGGCGATGCCGTCCGCCGGGGCGCCGGCGTATCCAGATGGAAATATGGGTCGAGGCCGCGCGCCCCTCATCCGCACCGCCCTTTCCTCGCCTCGGCTTCAACGAGGGTGGCCGCGGACACTGGACGCCGGGCGTGGTGGATTCCCGCGCCCGGGCCGATGGGATGGTCCGGGCGCATTTGCGTGGGTGGAGCCGGGGACGCGGGGGTGCGTTGGCCCCGAGTTGACCCGGGCTCGGCGTCCCGGTTAAATTTCCGGTCTCCGCGCGGGCTCGCCCGGCGCGATGCGCCCCCGTAGCTCAGCCAGGATAGAGCAGCGGTTTCCTAAACCGAAGGTCACAGGTTCAAGTCCTGTCGGGGGCACTGAACCGAACGCCCGTGGATGGCTGATCAGCCGTCCACGGGCGTTCGTCCGTCTCCCTCGGTCGCGCGCCTGGAACCGCAGATCGGGAAATGACTTGTCTCACGCAGTGTCAGCGGAGTCAGCCGAGAACAGCGGGTTTCTCAGCTGACTCTGCTGACTCTGCGTCTGCGTGAGGCTGTCGCGGGTCTCCCACGACGGTAACGGTTTCTCCGCCAGCGGATGGGACCGGGTACGACGCGAACAGCCGCCGTCCAGAGCTGGATGGCGGCTGCACGAGTGCGACACCGGCCGGGTCGCGGACCGGCTCCTTGCTGATTGGAATGTATCGCGGGACCGGAGACTTGCGGCAAGGCCCCCGGGCCAGCTCATAGTTGGCGCCGTGAACCGGCCCGCCCACGCGCAGCGAAGACGGGCGCACGCGGGTCGCGTTCACGGTGAATCACCAGTCAACATTCATCCGGGAGATTCGTGATGCGCGTGCTGCTGTCTACGATCGGATCACGCGGGGATGTGCAGCCAATGGTGGCGCTGGCGGTGCAGTTGAGGGAGCTCGGCCACGAAGCCCGCATCTGCGCGCCGCCCGACTTCCGCGAATGGGTGGAAGGGCTGGGGATCCCGTTCGTCCCTATCGGACCCGAGGTGCAGGGCACGGCCAAAGCCAGCTCCACCGCCGTGCCGGCCACGCCCACGCCCGAGCAGATGCGGCAGATCGCGGCGGCCACGGTGGCCACCCAGTTCGAGGTGATCCCCGCGGCGGCCCAGGGCTGCGACATCGTGGTCGGATGTGGAGCCCTGTAGATCGCGCTGCGCACGGTGGCCGAGCAGCGGGGGATTCCCTACGTCTACGCCAGCTACTGCCCGGCCACCCTCCCCTCCCCGCATCATGCGCCGCCCGCCTGGCAGGGCGACGCGCCGACGGGGGGTGCGGCCGAGAACGACGAGCGGTGGGCGGAGGACGCGCGGCGCTGGAACGACTCGTGGGGCGTGGCGCTCAACGCGCATCGGACGGCGGCCGGGCTGCCCGCGGTGGGCGACGTGCGGGGCCACATCTTCACCGACACGCCCTGGCTGGCCGCCGACCCCACGCTGGCGCCGTGGCCCGAGCCGTCGGAGTTGGCGGTGGTGCAGACGGGCGCCTGGATCCTGCCGGACTCGCGCCCGCTGGCCGCCGAGCTGGAGCGCTTCCTCGACGCGGGGGAGCCGCCCGTCTACTTCGGCTTCGGCAGCATCCGGGCTCCCGAGGGCGTGGCCGAGACCATGATCCAGGCCGCCCGTGCGCTCGGACGGCGTTCGATCGTGTCGCGCGGGTGGGCCGGGCTGACGCCGGCGGGCGACGCGCCCGACTGCCTGGCGATCGGCGAGGTCAACCACCAGGCGCTGTTCCAGCGCGTGGCGGCCGTCGTCCACCACGGCGGCGCCGGTACCACGACTGCGGCAGCACGTGCCGGTGCGCCCCAGGTCGTCATCCCCCAGCACTACGACCAGCACTACTGGGCGCGGCGGGTCCACCAGCTGGGCATCGGAACCGCGCACGCCCCCGGCGCGTCGACGGCCGGTTCGTTGGCGACCGCCCTCGACGCCGCCCTCCAGCTCGGCGTGGCTGCCCGTGCCCGCTCCATCGCCACGGCGGTGCGGGGCGACGGCGCGCGGGCCGCCGCCGAGCGCCTGGTGGCCGCCGGCACCTGATGGCCGATCTGTGTGAACGAATTCGCGTTCCTTACGGACGAACCAACTCATACCAATTCCGGAAAGACTTGTCTCACGCAGTGTCAGCAGAGTCAGCAGAAAACAGCGGTTTTTTCTGCTAACTCTGCTGACTCCGCGTGAGCCTTCGCTGTTGGTCGTTGCGATGTTTCCATCAGCGTCCAGGCGGATCTCGTATCACGATCACACGAAGAAAGCGGAGGAACGAAACGGCCTCGCAGCGGTCATTCCGGTGCGAGGCCGAGATCCATGATCGATTCGGGTCGATTCGATCCGATTAGCCCTACTCCCACTCATCATTCACGACGTATATTGATGGACGCCTGCGAACCCACACACCAGAGGAGGAAGCATGAAGAAGCTCAGGCTCGCCATCGACCAGCTCGCCGTCGAATCCTTTCCCAGCACCGATGCGCCGAGCGGCCGGGGCACGGTGCAGGGCAACGACGCGACGCTCTACGCGGGATGCGCGTACACCGGCGACCGGTACGACATCCAGTGCCACTCGGTGGGCGTGGAGTGCGGGCCCACCGAGTATTTCGCGTTTACCTGCGAGGCGACCGCCGGGAAGTGCTGCAATCCGACCGGGCTGTACCTTTGCGGCCCTGCGTGAGCGGTTGACCGGGCGCGAGCGCTACGCCCCCGCCGCCCCGGCGAGCTCTGCCTCGCTCGCCGGAGCGTCGGGGGCTTCCGTCTCGACCAGGTTGTACTCGAGCGCCAGGCGCTCGCGCACGCGGCGGAAGGCGGCGAGGTTGGCGCTCACGTCGCCGCGCCAGGCGCCCATCGCCGCCAGCGGAAACCAGTTGCAGCCGTCGGGCCCCGCCGCGCGCGCGTCGATCTCGAACGCGAACACCGACCCGGGCGCCTGGGCCGCCAGCGCCTCCACGAACATGCGGTGCAGCTCGGCCTTGCTTACGGCATTGCGGCTCACGTGTGCCTTCCTGCGGTAGGGCGGACGGTTCGATCTCCGGGGATGTTGCTTCAGCCAGCCCGGTGATGGTTGGTGTGGATGGGCCGTCCAGCTCGCGCGATGAAACGGCGTCAGCTCCCCGCCCAGCCGTTCGACCGCGCGGCGATGCGGATCAGCGAGCGGCGGAACTCGGCGAAGTCGGGAAGGAAGCGGATCCCCGCCTCGTCCAGCACGCCCAGCAGGGTGCGGGCGCCCTCGCCGCCGGCGATCAGCTCCACGGCGGCGGGAAGCGCGCGGCGGAGGTGGCGCAACTCGGCGGCGGTCGCGTCGGCGTCCTCGGGGACCACCACGCTGAGCGCCACCACGCCGGCACCCGTGTCGGCCGCCGCGGCGGCGATCTCGGCGGCGGGAAGGTCGGCGCCCAGGTACACCACGCGCCACCCGGCCGACGCGGCCGAGGCGGCGGCCAGCATGGCGCCCAGCTCGTGCACCTGCCCGGCGGGCGTGGCGATGACCACGGTGTGGCCGGCGGCCGCCGCCGCCCCCGCGTCGCTCACGATCCCCAGCACGCGCCGCAGCACCGCCGACGCCAGGTGCTCGTGCGCCACCCCCACGGCGCGCGCCTCCCACGCGTCGCCCACGGCGCGCAGGAACGGGCCTGCCACCTCGTCGATGAACGCGTTGGCACCCAGCAGCACCAGCGCGCGGCGCAGCACCGTCTCCAGCGCGGCGGCGTCCAGGGCGCGCATGGCGGCCAGGGCGCCCTCCAGGAACCCGTCGGCCGCGGCGCCCTCGCCATGGAAGACAGGGGAGGGCGGGGTGGCGGCGCGCTGCGTCTCATCTTCGCGCGCCAGGGCGGTCAGTGCGTCGTGGTCGAGCGCGGCCACCTGCCCGATGCTGCGCCCGGCCAGCGTCACGCGCCGCAGCAGCCGCAGCCGCTCCACGTCGGCGTCGGAGTACAGCCGCTGACCGGCGCCCTCTCGGCGCGGAGGCGCCACCGCGCCGTATCGCTTCTCCCACGCGCGCAAGACGTCGGGGCTCAGCCCCGTGCGTTCGCTCACCACCCGGATCGGGTGCCGCGGCTCCTGGTCGCTCGCCTCGCTGGACATGGGGAGTAACATCCCGCCTTGTTCAATCTTTGTCAATGCTTTCCATCGACAGCGGCGGGACGGGGAGACGGTGATTCCGTCCACTTGCCTCACACCCGCCGCCTGAACGGAACGCACGTCCAGTCCGTCACCGCGGTCCGTGCCCAATCTTCAGCGTGCGCTGTGGATCAGTTTTTTTGAAACTGGACACCTGCGCCCTCGTCTCAATGCCAAACGTGAGCTCAGCGCAGACGCACCCGGCCGGCGGCCCGGTCAGCGGAGATTGCTGGGGGGGACTGATTCCGCTCATCCACCGCATGCTGGTCGAGTCTTCGAGGGTTTCCTCCACCCGCACCATGCCGGCAGACTGGTAGCATCCCCCTGATCGCCGCAGTTGTTTCTAACGGCACCCCTGCACACCCTGCCGACACGCGCCGGGCCCTACGCGCCCAAACTGCATGGATCAGGGAGAATCGGGACGGTCGCCACGCTCATCGCCACGCGCGGCCGATCCACCGTGGCGAGGTGACGGCGAACGGAGGAATCCAGGCCGGAGGACGCACGGGTGGTGGCGGGTGTGCGGTTTGGGGCTGCGGCGCGTCGTGACGTGAGTGCGGTCCGGATGAAGATCGTTGGACCAATCCGTGTCGGACCGATCCGTCTCGACCGATCCGACGCGGTTCGATCCGTCCCGGTGCGACCCGTCCGAGTGCGATCCGTCCCGGCGCGGGCCGGCCGCGGCTCGGATTCGACCGTGGATGGGGATGTTCGGCGGAGAGCCGGTTCGCTACTCTACCCGCTCATCCCCGATCCCCATCCACCGCTGCAACCCCGCATGACGATGCAGATGATGCCGCGCCGAGTGCTCCCGATCCTGCTCCTGCTGTCTACCGTCGCCGCGCGGGCAGGTGCGCAGCGCGGCGCGTACGTGCCGGGCGCGCGGGACGACTGGCAGCGGCGCACGCCCGCGCAGGCGGGGCTCGACTCGGCGCGGCTGCAGGCGGCGATCGCCTTCCACCGCGAGCACGAGAGCCGTGCCCCGCGCGACCTGGCGCAGGCGCACTACCAGAGCTTCGGGCGCGAGCCGTACGGTGAGGCGGTGGGGCCGTTCCGCGCGCGCGGCGAGCCGTCGGGCGTGGTGGTGCGGCACGGCTACGTGGTGGCCGAGTGGGGCGACACGCGGCGGGTGGACATGACCTTCAGCGTGACCAAGAGCTTCCTCTCCACCGTGGTGGGGCTGGCGTACGACCGGAAGATGATCCGCTCGCTGGACGACGCGGTGGCGCCGTACATGGCGCCCGTGCGGCCGCTGAGCGGCGCGCTGGCGGGGAGGGCGGCGCCGGGGGCGGGGCAGGGCGACGTGATCGAGCCGTTCGAGACGCCGCACAACCGCCGCATCACCTGGGACAACCTGCTGCGGCAGACCAGCGACTGGGAGGGCACGCTGTGGGGCAAGCCCGAGTGGGCCGACCGCCCCACGGGCGAGCCGGCGACCTGGGCCACGCGGCCGCGCAAGGACCCGGGCAGCGCCTACGAGTACAACGACGTGCGGGTGAACGCGCTGGCGCTGGCGGCGCTTCAGGTGTGGCGTCGGCCGCTGCCGCAGGTGCTGCGCGAGTACGTGATGGACCCGATCGGCGCCAGCAACAGCTGGCGCTGGCTGGGCTACGAGACCAGCTGGGTGGAGATGGACGGCGAGGCGGTGCAGAGCGTGGGCGGGGGCGGGCACTGGGGCGGCGGGATGTTCATCAGCGCGCGCGACATGGCGCGCTTCGGGCTGCTCACCCTGCGCCGCGGCCGCTGGGGCGACCGGCAGATCCTGTCGGACGAGTGGGTGCGACGCGCGCTGACGCCCACTCCCTCGCAAACCGACTACGGGTTCATGAACTGGTTCCTGAACACCGGCCGCAAGCGCCTTCCCAGCGCCCCCGAGAGCGCCTTCGTGCACCTGGGCAACGGCACCAACGCCATCTACGTGGACCCCGAGCACGACCTGGTGGTGGTCGTCCGCTGGATCGAGAACGACCAGCTCGACGGCTTCGTGGGACGCGTGCTGGCGGCGGTGGCCGACGGGAGGTGAGTCTGACCCTCTCAGCCGGAGATGCACCATGCGTCCCAGTTCAGGCGCGCGATGTACGAGTAGGGAAGGGTTCCGTAGCCGCTGCCGAACACGCTCCCGGTGCCCCAACGGTGATTCCAGCTGTTGCGGACCACGAAGAACCCGCCACCGGCAAAATCGGAGTCGTCTCCGAAGCCGACCAGCGCCACGGCGTGACCGTGGATCTCGGGAATCTCGCCGGGGATCGGCAGCGTGATGTTGCCGTACTTCCGGACGACGGGATTGTGGAGCCAGCTGCGGTACACGGGAAATCCGACCGCCACCAGGTGGTCGTCGTGCAGTGCCTGCTGGATCGCGGGAACCGAGCGCGGCGGCAGCCTCAGCACTCCATCGCAGCGGTAGCCGCCCGCTTCCGCCACCGCCCCCGACGGAGGCGGCCCCTGGGCATCGTTGCCTACGATCGGTTTGCCGCTGTACTCCCAGGTCGCTCCCCGGCAGACGCCGTCGGTCGCCAGCATCGGGAAGCAGGCAGCGAGGCTGTGGCGCCCCGAGCGCTCCACCATGTTCCAGTACTGGAACTGCTCCGAAAGCCTTTGCGCCGATCCGGTGGTGCGGCAGAGGTGATGCTCCAGGCATGCGACCGATGCGAACGCCGTGCACGTGCCCCGCTCCTGCTGGTCGCGCACCGGGGGGAGACAGGCGTCGGCGAGGTTCACTCCTCCCGGGTGGACGTTCTCTGGCGCCGCAGCTCCCGGCCCGTGCTCGTGTTCCACCGGCTCACCGCCTTCACCCAGATCGAACCCCAGCGCATACTCGTAGCGGCCGAACCGCTCCCAATCGTGGATTTCGGCGCTGCCGGTTTCCGTCCGCACATAGTTCGACCGGAGCGACGAGAGAGTGGATGCCGAGATGCCGAGCTCGGCCGCGAACTCCGTCGCCAGTCGCCGGTCCACGTCTGCCAGTCCAAGCAGCTCCTCGACCGTGGTGATCGAGCTTCGGGCGAGGTTCCGAAGCACTTCGCGTGACAGCTCGCCGGGGATGCACGAAGGCCCGCGGCAGCCCTGCGCACCGCCGTGCCCATGCATCTCCTGCTGCTGTGCCGTGTAAGCAACCGCGTCGAGGCTGGTGAGCCCCATTTTCGGTCTGGGGACGAACGACGCCCCCGCTGCGAGGTTATTGACTCCATGGCCGGGTGTCTCGGCGATCGGCGTGGGAAGTGTATTCTCCATATCGGGTTGTAGAATCTTATAGCCTGAAAGGAGCGCATATGGGTGCCGTCACCAATGCGTTTGCCCCGAGCGGTCACCGATCACCGGTCGCGGTCTTTCCGGTGCGAACGGACGGGAGGCGGAGCATCATGGCCCGTCGAGAAGCCGTACGCGCTCACGGGGGGGTGGAGAATCGCGTCGGCCTCGTCGTGGCCAAGCGCCGCGGCGGCTGCGTGGGCATAGTCTTCCACGCCGCGACGATCGGTGGAAAGCAGGCGGGCGATGTCGTCGGCGTAGGTCGTGGCGGCGTGGAGAAACTCTTCCGCCGTGGTCACGGAGAGCCGGTCACGGAGCGTGCTCAGCACTTGCGGTTCGAACCCGCGGATCTCGCGGAGCGGATATCCCTGCTTCATACGGCTCCTCCAGGTGTGCCAGATCTCCGCACTACCCCCGCGGGTCAACGCAAGGTCCGAAGAAGGATGGCTCCACCGGAATATGCGGCGCGGTGTGCGGAGTGGCAAGAACGACGCCTTCCACGCACCTTACTTCTCCGGGTCACCCGTCCCGACCGGCGCCACCGCCACCACCACGATCGGCAGGTCGCGCTCGCGGGCCCACGCCTCCCACTCGGCGGCGGTGCGGCGGGCGAAGGCGTCTTCGAGCGAGGCGCGGTCGAGCGGGAGGTACAGCTCGGCCGCCAGGCGCCGGGCGAACGCCGGCTCCAGCGCGGCCAGGGCGATCCATCCATCCTTCGCGCGGTACAGGCCGTACGCGGGGGAGCCGCCGCCCAGCACCGCGCCCGCCGCGGTGAGCCCGTGGCGGAGTGGCGCGGCGAGCTCCGCCGCCAGGTCGGCGATGGCCACGGTGGCGTGCCGGCCGGTGCCGCCCGCGCCGCGCGCCAGGAGCAGCGCCAGCGCGGTGCTCACCGCGCGCTCGGCGGCTGCGAGATCGGCCATCAGCGTGCGGGGGAGGGCAGGCGGGGCGAGCAGGCCGGCGGCGGCCACGTAGGTCAGGTCGTGCCCCGGGCAGTCGTCGTCCGGCGGCGGGTGGCCGGTGATGGCCACGTGGCAGAGGTGTGGATGCCGTGCGTGCAGGCCGGCCCAGCCGAGCCCCAGCCGCTCCAGCGCCCTCGGCCGGCTGGAGGTGACGAGCACGTCGGCCTCGGCCAGCAGGGTGTCCAGCGCGGCGCACCCGTCCGGCGACTTGAGGTCGACCGTCACCACGCGCTGGCCGGCGGCAAGCTCCGCGTACCACCCGGGGCTGAACGCGGCGAGCGGGTCGCCCGACGGCGGCTCCACCTTGGTCACCCGCGCGCCAAGGGCGTACAGGCGGGCGCAGGCCAGCGGGCCGGGAAGGTTCACCGCCAGGGTCACGGCGCGGATGCCGTCCAGCGGATGCAGCGGGGATTCGTCCATCGTTCTCCGTCGTGCGCGGTTGCGAAGGACGGAGGATGGGGGACGCGGGCGAGATTGTCACCCCCGCCTGCACCCGGGTGGTGGGGCCCGGGAGCGGCGCGGGCGGAAACGGTCAGAAGTTGCCCGCGGCCACGTTGTTGTTCTCGTTCGACTCGGTGACGGTGTGGTTCACGTCCAGCCGCACGGTGTAGTGCACGCCCGCCAGCGGCTTGCCCACGTCGACGGTCACCGACTTGATCTCGCCCACGGCCAGCGCGGGCTGCGGGTAGCTGGTGGCCTTGGAGATGGGCGCGCCGAGCGACACGTTGAGCTGGGCGGCCGCCGCCGGCGCGGTCCCCTGGTTCTTGATGCGCATGGTGATGCGCGTGCCCGAGCCCACCACCACCATGGGGATGATGTCGGGGAGCGGCGGGCGGGCCGAGGCGGCCAGGAGCGGGGCGAGGGCGACGGTGGCCAGCGTGAACGCGGCGAAGCGTGGCTTCATGGGTCGGGATCTCCGGGAGGGGTAGCGGATGCGGGCACGATCGCGCCCACCCCGCCGCCGGAGCGCAACCCGCGCACCGATCGCCGGTCCGCGCACAACTCCTTGCCATCAAGCGGGTTGAGTCGAACGACCCGTCGGCGTTCCCCTGCTGCCGAGACAATGCCGCCTCGCTTTCGGGACAGGGGTGACTCGGATGGGTTCCGGCCCTGCCGAACTCGGCAGGAACGGCGCAAAAAGGGCGGTGGCCGAGGATCGAACGGGCGGGGGGAGATTGGACGACGAATCGCGCGACCTGGACGTGGTGGTGATCGGCGGGGGCCAGGCGGGGCTGGCCGTGGGCTGGTACCTGCGCCGCACCGCCCTGCGCTGGGCGATACTCGACGCGCAGGACCGGCCGGGCGGCGCATGGCTGCACACCTGGCGCTCGCTTCGGCTGTTCTCGCCCGGGCGCTTCAGCTCGCTGCCGGGGTGGCTGTTCCCCGCGGGCGACGACTATCCCACGCGCGAGCAGACGGTGGACTACCTGGCCCAGTACGAGGCCCGCTACGCGCTGCACGTCCGCCGCCCCGTGCGCGTTTCCGCCGTGCACCGCGAGGGCGGCGGGTTTCGCATCGACACCGACGCGGGTGCGTGGGGGGCGCGGGCGGTGGTGAGCGCTACGGGAACGTGGGCCGCGCCCTTCATCCCCGACGTTCCCGGACGGGACGGGTTCCGCGGCGTGCAACTGCACTCGTCGGCGTATCGCGCGCCCGAGCCCTTCGCCGCGAAGCGCGTCCTGGTGGTGGGCGGTGGCAACTCGGGGGCGCAGATCCTGGCGGAGGTGTCACGGGTGGCCAGTGCCACGTGGGTGACGCTCACGCCGCCCACCTTTCTCCCCGACGAGGTGGACGGCCGCTACCTCTTCGACCACGCCACCGCCCTCTACCGCGCGAGGCAGGAGGGCCGCGAGCCGCCGCCCGAGGCCAGCCTGGGCGACATCGTGATGGTGCCGCCGGTGGTGGAGGCCAGGGAGCGCGGCGTGCTGTTCTCCGTCCGTCCCTTCCAGCGCTTCACCGCGACGGGAGTCGTGTGGCCGGATGGGCACGAGGAGGCGGTCGACGCGGTGATCTGGTGCACCGGGTTCGGCCCGGCGCTGGAGCACCTGCGGCCGCTGGGCGTGGTGGAGGTGGACGGCCGCGTTCGCGTGGAGGGAACGCGCAGCGTACGCGAGCCGCTGCTGTGGCTGGTGGGTTACGGCAACTGGACCGGATTCGCCTCGGCCACGCTGATCGGCGTGGGCCGCAGCGCGCGGGCGACGGTGGGGGAGGTGGAGGCCGCGCTGGGAGCGGCGCGCGCCACGAGCTGACGCAGCGATCCACCGGCCGCAGGGCGCGCGGCCGCACGCGTGTGATTTGCGGTCGGCGTGACCCACCCGTCCGCGATCCGTCGCGTTTCGAGAGAGATCGAGAGCTTTTCTACCGGGCCGTCCGCGTCAGCCGTCGAAGTGGCCGAAGCGGGGGTGCCGGATACCGAGCTCGGCCGCCAGCTCGCGCGTGACGCCGACCGCCTGCAGCTCCGCGTTGGTCCAGTCCGAATCGAGCATCCTCACCACCTCGGCGCGGACGAACTCGTCGTGCGAAGGGGCAGCCTCTCCCTCCTGGGACGGAACGGCTTCATCGCGTTCGGGGATGCCACGTCGTCTTTGGATCTCCATCGTATCCGGCTCTATCGGGGCGGTGTGGGATACCCACGCTGTATCCGTGCAAAAAGAACACCAATCCCCGCACCCGCGTTAGCGCGGCGGAGTTTCTCCGCTTCTCTCCTCTGCTACTCTGCTGCTCTGCGTGAGAAGATCTACGTACCCCGATCCCGAACGGAACCCCGCAACGTGGTGTGAGCAGTATGGGCAGCCCCGGAACGGCGAGTGCGCCGGGACTCCGTTCGAGGCCCGGCGCACTCCAGCACCTTCGCAGCCGCCCCGGCGGTCAGAACAGCCGGATGCCGTACTTGACCGCGCCGATGCGTGCGTACCAGGTGTCGTCGCGGTCGTTGCCGCCGCCGAAGTGCTTCCAGCCGGCGCCCGCGTTCACCGAGAAGTTGTGCCCGGTGCTGAGCTTGACCACCGGCCCGAGCTGGATGGCGTTGCCGGCGCCGCTGTCGGTGCCGCCCTGCCACACCACCTCGCCGCCCGCGCTCACCCGGCCCCCGTTCGCCATCTGCGCCACCGGCACCAGCGCCTGCGCGTTGGTCCAGATGTAGTCGGAGCCGAAGTTGTACGACGCGATGCCCTGCAGCTCGGGGCCGGAGCCCCAGTAGTTGCCCTGCGCGGTGGCCACCACGCCGCTCCCGCCGCCCTCGCCCTCGAAGACGGGCACGCCGCCGTCGTCGTCGCTCTGGAACGAGTAGCCCACGCGGGCGCCCACCTGACCCACCGGCATCCGGTACGATGCACCCACCGAGGGGGTGATCGCCCACACGGTGCGGTTGTCCGACCCCGCGTCGTAGCCCAGGTGGTAGCCCTGCAGCCCCACCTCGGGCGCCCACCCCGCCTCGCCGAAGCGGACCGTGCCGCCGATCAGCTGGATGTTCGTCTCGTCGCCGTCCACCCCGGCCGAGCCGTAGACGGTGAGGTTCTGTGCCGCGAGCGAGCCCGCCGCCGCCGCCATCATCATCCCCGCCGAAACCACCGCCCGCCGCGCGAGCACCAGAACGTTCCGCCTCATCGCATCGTCTCCGTCAAAACCCGAGAAAAAATCCGTCAGGCGCATGGCCGCGCCCGCCGGCCTTCGTGTGCGAACCATCCGATCCGTCCGTCTCCCAACTACCGGCGGGCGTCCACCCCCGCCGCCGTTTTCCCAACCGCCGCCGTCGCCGACCCCGCCGCCGCTGCCGGCGCCAGGCGCGCGTAGGCGTCCATGAAGGCGCCGGCCGCCTCGGTGCCGGGGTAGCGGTCGCCGTTGGCGTAGGGGGTGTGCGCTGCCACCACCACCACGGGGCGGGGGAGGGTGCGCACCCATGCCGCGATCTGGCGCGCCGCCGGCAGGTCGCGCCCGATCAGCGGCCGCGAGAGGGTGGCGACGCGGGCGGTGGCCAGGTCGTGCCGCGTCTGGTCGAGCCAGGCGCGCTGCTGTGGCACGTTCGGGTCCAGCAGGAGCACCACCGTCTTCACCTGCCCGGCCTCCATGTAGCCGGCCATCTCCGACGGGTTGGGGAAGGGCACCAGCCACACGCCCGGCTCCATGCTGCGGATGTCGCCGCGCTGGAAGGCGCGCCCCTCGGCCTGCTTCACCCGGTCGTCCAGCGTGCTGGCCCTGGCGATCGACCGGTCGGCCACGGTGTGCACGCCGTCGGCCTCGAGCATGCGGCGCACCACGTTGGTCCGGTCGCGCCCCAGGCCGCAGTGCACGTAGTACACCCCCCGGCCCTCGTGCGCGATGCGGCGGATCTGCTCGAGCGCCGCGGTGTTGTCGCTCACCCAGGGGAGCATGGGGGCGCGGACGAAGCGCACCCCCACCTCGCGCGTGGCCCGCTCCTCCTCGCGGATGCTGGCGGGCTCGAACGGCACCACGGCCGGGTGCTGCAGCGAGATCACCGCGGTGACCCCCTGCTCCTTGAGGGAGCGCAGCATGGCCTCGTCGGGGTAGGCGCCGAAGATGAAGCGCGCCCCCGACGCGGTGGACAGCGCCCGCGCGTCGGCCCCGCCGGCCGCCGCGGCCAGCATCTTCCCCGGGTTCATCCACGCGGTGAGGCTGGCGAGCGCCAGCGCGGTGCAGGCCACGGGGATGCCCACGCGCGCCAGCCGGCTCCCCTGCAGCGCCTGCCGCAGCAGCCACAGCGCGATGAACGCCGAGCCCAGCAGGAACGCCAGGATCACCGCCTGCATCGCGTGGTCCTGCGCCTTCTGGCCGAAGCCGCCGCGCTGCATGGCGCGGGTGACCCAGCCGGCCGGCCCCACCAGCACCCCGGTGCCGGTGAAGAAGCCCACCGTGCCCCACAGGTACAGGAAGCTCGCCGCCACCAGCCAGCGCTTGCGGTAGAACGGGTTCCGTTCGCGCGCCTGGCCGGGGTCGTTCCAGGCGGCCACGCCGCCCTGGCCCTGAAAGTGGTCGTTGAAGTACACCATGCTCATGCCGCGGCCGCGTGGGCCGCCTCGGGCTGGGGTCCACGCGCGAGCCGGTTCCGGGGCGCCCCCGGCGCGGCGTCGGGAAGCCGCTTGACGCCCAGCGCGAAGCGGGTGCCCATCGGCGTCTCGAGCGCGCGGGCGAACACCACCCGTCCGCGGCCGCGGATGTCGGTCCCAGGCACCACGTACTCCAGCGGCGTGCCCGGCGCGAGCGGGTGGTCGGTGAGGAGCCGCGCCCCGCCGGCGCTCACCTCCTCCAGCAGCGCCACCTGCTCGCGGCGGCGCTTCTCGCCCGGGCGGCGCACCCCGATGGTCACGCGGGCGGGGAGGTTCACGGTCTGCCGGCGCTCGCGGCGGCTGTTGAGCACCCAGGCGAACGAGCGCCCGATCAGCCCCAGCCCCGCCACCCCGGCGAAGCTGTACAGCGACTGCTCCATGGGCACCGCGTGCTGGGTGCAGTGCAGCTCGATCAGGTCGCGCACGTTCACCGGCACGTCCTGGAAGTGCGTGCCCACGCGCCAGGCGTCGGGGCGCCCCTTCTGCTTCACCGCGTCGCAGTGCAGCACGGTGGCCTTCACGTTGACCGTGGCGGTGGAGAGCGGCAGCGTGAGGCGCAGCTCGGTGCCCTGCGCCAGCGGCGCGGTGGCGCGGAAGCTCATCCCGCCGGGGTTCAGGTCCTGCGCCAGCGCCACGTGGGCGCGCTTGACCCGGCCGCCGTCGCGCACCACCCGCACGCTCACCGGGAAGCGGTCGCGGAAGCGGTGGTCGCTGCGCTGCTGCCGCACCTTCAGCGAGTGGCGCACCACCGAGAACGCCAGCGCGAAGTTGATGGCCGCCCAGAAGCCGTTGCTGATGAACGGGAGCGACCCCCAGCCGTAGCCCGGATACGCCACCCACCCGGTGGCGCTGGCCAGCGTGGCCCAGGCGAACGCCGCCACCGTGGCCACCATCAGTACGAACTGCGGCGCGTAGGTCTTGAAGGGCACGTGGCCGGCGCCCTTGGGCGTCACGTTGAACTTCTGCGGCTTGCTGCTGAAGATGGAGAACACCGCCCGGGTGTAGGTCCAGAACTTCACCATGTGGAAGCGCTCCGACACCCAGGTGTTGGTGCGCCCGCGCCCCAGCGACTCGCTGAGCAGGAAGCTGAGCAGCAGGAAGGGGATGAAGTGCTGCAGGAACTCCCCGTTCATGGCGTTGACGGGGAGCACCCCGGTGGTGAAGAACACCAGCGGCGCGGCGAAGTACACCAGCTTCTGCACCCCGCCCACGTAGGCCGTGAGGCTCCCCAGGTAGCTGATGCGCTGCGACAGCGTGAGGCCGGGGAAGGTGAGCGGGTTGAACCTGCGGAGCACCTGCATCCCCCCCTGGCCCCAGCGCAGGTGCTGGGTGTGGAAGGCCACCGCGCTGTGCGCCGCCAGCCCGTACACCAGGCTCTCGCCGTAGAAGGCGCTGTTCCACCCGCCCCCGTGCAGCTTGAGCGAGGTCTCGATGTCCTCGGTGATGGTCTCGGTGCTGAACCCGCCGATGGAGTCGAGCGCGGCGCGCCGGATCACCGCGCTGCAGCCGCAGAAGAAGGTGCCGTTGATGCGGTCCTTCCCCGGCTGGATCACGCCGAAGAACAGGCGCTGCTCCTCCCAGATGCGGCGCGACGCCTCGTTCACGTTGTAGGTGAACGCGTCGGTGTTGTAGAAGTCCTGCGGGGTCTGCACGAAGGCGAGCTTGGGGTCGGCGCCGAAGAAGCCCAGCACCCGGTCGAGGATGTGGGGGAGCGGCACGTGGTCAGCGTCGAGCTGCAGGATGAACTCGCCCGTGGTGTGCCTCAGGGCGTGGTTCAGGTTGCCGGCCTTGGCGTGCTCGTTGGTGGGCCGCCGCAGGTAGTTCACGCGCAGCTCGGCCGCGAGCGCCTGCACCTCGTCGCGCTTGCCGTCGTCCAGGATCCAGGTCTGGTGCGGGTAGCGGATGGCGCGGGCGCCCACGGCGGTGCGCCGGATCACCTCCAGCGGCTCGTCGTAGCAGGTGATGAACACGTCCACCGTGAGCCCCTCGGGCGCCGGCAGCGGCTGCCGGTGCCGGATGCGCCACACCGAGTGCACCATGATGAACCCGCTCACCAGCCCCCACGTCTCGGCCAGCGCCAGCGGCACGCTGAACCACCAGGCGTGCCAGTTGAGCGTGTACCCCCAGCGCCAGACGATGTAGTACGTCCAGTAGGCCAGGGTCACCACGGCGATCAGGCGGATCAGCCGCTCCTGCCGCTCGGACAGCTGGGGAACCGCGTTGGGCGGGCGGCGCCGGAGCACCGGCACCACGGGCGGAACGCTGGGCGGGACGTGCGTGGACTGCTTCATCATCAACTCTTTCACCTTCGGCGGCTGGGCGGTCTCCGTTCGGGCGCGGAGACCCCTGGCTCTGCGGCCCCGCCTCGCGGCGGGTGTGCTCTTCTCGGGTTTCCTGGCAACGATCCGGTTCGGCGCCGGCCCCGGAACAGCCGGGGCGGTCGCCGCATCCTGCTACATTCCCGCGCATCAGGCGACGCGCGGGCCTTTGCCAGATCCGTGCCGCAACAAACGCCTGTATTCGCCCAAGTCGAACGCACCCAAAAGGTTAGCGCGCACGCGGAATCTCGCCCCGCGATCGTGTGCCGCGGGGCGCTTCTGGGGACCATGGCCGGGTGCCGTCGCAGCGCCCCGTCCCGGGCGAGCGCCGCACCAGAATGCGCCGGTCCCTGGCGCGCGCTGGCGGCCTGACGGGGATGACGACCGGGGGCGTGCCCGCGTCACATGGATCGGTGGATGTGTCTCCACGCCGTCCGGCGTCGCGGCCGGAATCCGGGGGTGGAGTGATCCTGATGCTGATATCGAGCCCCGGGAAAAGACTTGCCTCACGCAGGGTCAGCAGAGTCAGCAGAGAAAACCGCTGTCCCTGCTGACTCTGCTGACTCTGCGTGAGACTTCGCTGTTGATCCTCGCGCGATGTTGCCATCAACGGTTCACGCGGATCTCGTACCGAGGATGAAGGGGTGGGATGAGCATGACGAGGGCCCCCGGCGGAGCGTGTCCGCCGGGGGCCCCTGGGTGTGGATCGTTCGATCGGTCTTCCTCCATCGACCGGCCAGCGTGGCTCAGTTGGACGCCAGCTTCCCCTCGCCGGGGAGGAGGTTGCCGCTGGGGGCCACGGGGGCGAACGCGGTCTGCACGCCGGGCTGGGCCATCGCCGCCTGGAACGCCTGCAGCGAGGCGGGCGACGACTCCACGCGCCAGTCGGCTTCCTTGTTGGCGTTGAACCACACGGCGCCCACCACCCGCGGGTTGGCGCGCATCTTCACGTAGGCGTCGGTGATCCACTGCGCCTTGGCCCCGGCCGCGCCCTCCTGGCTGGCGAACTCGCCGATGATGATGGGCTTCGCCGGGTAGCGGGCCGCCAGGTCCGAGAGCATGCGGTCGGCGGCGGCGCCGTCGGTCATGGTGCCGAAGTCCTGCCAGGCGGTGTTCCACACGGTGGGGCCGTTGAAGCCGTGCGCGCCCACGTAGTCCACGAACGCGTCGCCGGGATAGTAGTTGGCGTACCAGTTCCAGTGGCCGGCGCCCGACGCGGTGTGCGTCATGGCGTTGCCCACGTTGGGGTTGAACACCCAGCGCACGTTGCCGGCGCCCGCCTGGCGGAAGAGCGTGACGATGCGGCGCCACGCAGCCGCGTACTTGGCCGGCCCGCCGGCGCCGCCGTTGGCCACGCCCTGCCACGCGAACGCCCAGTCGCCGTTCATCTCCCACCCCGGCTCCAGCAGAACTACCGAGCCGACGGACCCGATCCCCCGCGCCACCGCGGTGATGCGGGCATCGGCCTGGCCGGCGTTGATCGCGTCGAGGAGCCCCGTGGCGGGCGCGCCGGTCCACTTCAGGTCGAGCGCCACGTAGTTGGTGGCGCCCGTGGTGGCCGCTTGGCGCAGCACCTGGCCGCACCAGCCGGCGGCCGTGAAGTCGCAGTCGAGCGAGTGGAAGGTCTTCACCAGCGACGGCTGCCGGCCCGTGAGCTGGCCGAACTCGCGGATCGCGGCGGCGATGCGCTCGGGGGTGCTGTTGGCGGTGCCCAGGTATGCGCCCTGGTAGAAGGCGCGCGGCGCCGTGGCCGTGTCGGCCGGCGGCGTGGGCTTGGGCGACTTGCGCGCCTCGATCGACGGGTCGCTGGGCGAGGTGGCCATGTCGGAGCAGGCGGACAGCGCGGCCAGGGCGGCGCAGGCGAGCGCCCCGGCAAGGTTGCGGCGGTTGAGCTGCATCGTGGGCTTCAGCACCTTCTTCGGCGGCCCGGCCGGCGTGGCGGCGCCCTCTCCACCGGGGAGAGAGGCTCGCGGTAGCCCCGTGGCTTTGCGCCCCCGGCTTTCGCGCGGGTTTGCCGTTTTCGTCGGTGCCCGGCGGCAGGGGGTGCCTCGGGCGGGAACAGCGGTGCGGGGGTGTGGCCGTGATCGGCCGGCCCGCGTGTGCGTGTGGAATTGGCAGGATGCATTCCGCCCTGCTGGTATTCGCTAAGTTATTGTAAGAAAGATATTTAGATCGATTTTACGGAAGGCGGGGAGCGCGGAATGCAGTGCGATTTGCAGGTTTCGGGGAGGATTGCAAGGAACGGATGGAGTGTGGCACGAGCTGTATGTAAATGTGGAGCAATGGGTTATGGGTCGTGTAAGTGACGAGGACGGGCCGGCGCGCGTCCACGCCGCAGGTGTGGCGGAGGGGGAGCGCCCGGCGCGATGGGCGCGAATCCGGCGGGTCGGCCCCCCGTGCGTGGCCTGCGGCTTGCGCAGGGGCGATTCGGCCACCCGGCTTCCACGCTGCCGGAAGTGGTTCTCCCAAAACAACTTGAATCCGATCTCGCGGCCGCTTCCCGGCTGGGGGTCTCAGGCGGTGGTACCCGATGATGAACCGCATTGCAGCGCTGCTGACGCTCACGGTGACGCTTGCCGGCCCGGCGTTGTGCCAGGACGCCCGCGGCCGCGATTCCACGCGCTCCTCCACGCGGCCGGCGTCCGCCGCCACGTCGCCCGCGCGCTCGCCGCGCCCCGCGCAGGGGCAGTGGGGCGCGGTGAGCGACCGCGACGTGTTCATGAACGCGGCGCGCACCGCGTGGACCTACGTGGACGGCCAGTACAACCCGCAGACGGGGCTGGTCAACTCGGTGGTCAACTACAAGTACGCCACCGTGTGGGACATCGGCAGCACGCTGCTGGCGCTGTTCAGCGCCAACCAGCTGGGCCTCCTCCCCGACGCCGAGTACGACACGCGCATGCGCCGCGCGCTTCAGACGCTCACCGAGACGCGCATCTTCGACAACGGCGCCTTCAACAAGAACTACCACACCGAGTCGGGGCGCATCGCCGGCCGGCCGGGGCAGGAGAGCACCGCGAACGACGGCTACGGCTGGTCGGCCATCGACGTGGGGAGGCTGCTGGTGGCGCTCAAGGTGGTGGCCGCCAACCAGCCGCAGTACGCGTCGCAGGCGCAGGCCATCGCGCAGCGGGTGGACTTCGCCCGCATCGTGCGCGCCGGCTACATGCAGGGCGAGGACGTGAGCCCCGAGCGCGGGCGGCACCGCGCCTACCAGGAAGGCCGGCTGGGCTACGAGCAGTACGCGGCGCTGGGCTATGCCGCGTGGGGCCACCCGCCCGAGAAGGCGCTGGACATCCGCGCCAACGCGCGGCCGGTGACCGTGCTGGGCGTGCCGGTCTATGCCGACACCCGCGGCAACGACCTGCTCACCAGCGAGCCGTTCGTGATGTACGGGCTGGAGGTGGGGTGGACGCCCGAGGTGCGCGAGGTGGCGTGGCGGGTGCTGGCCGCGCAGGAGGCGCGCTACCGGCAGACGGGCTCCATCACCATCGTCAACGAGGACGCGCTGAACGGCCCGCCCTACTTCCTCTACTACTCCGTCTTCGGCGACGGCAAGGAGTTCCTGGTGGCCCCGCCCGACGGCGCGCCGCCGGGGCCCACCCCGCGCACCGTGAGCACCAAGGGCGCCTACGGCTGGCACGCGCTGCTCCCCAGCGCCTACACCTGGGCCGCGGTGCAGAAGGTGGAGGGCGCGCGCACCTCGCGTGGCTGGGGCGCGGGCGTGTTCGAGGAGAGCGGGCGCCTGAGCGGCGGCGAGAACGTGAACACCGCCGCCGTGGTCCTCGAGGCGGCGCTCTTCATCCGCCGCGGCGGCCGGCCCCTGCTGGAAGGCGGCGGCGCGGCGGCCGCCATCCCCGGCCTGCGCTGAGACGCGCCTCTGCCGGAGATCGGCGTGGTCGGGAAGTACGAGACGGTCGGGAGATGCGAACGATGCGGAGGCAGGCGAGGATCGCCGCGCCTCCGCGTGTTTTTCCCCCGTCCGATCGTAACACAGATCCGGGAAAAGACCTGCCTCACGCAGAGTCAGCAGAGTCAGCAGGGAAACCGCTGTTCTCTGCTGACTCTGCTGACTCTGCGTGATGAATCGTGTTGTTCTCCGGCCTTAGCTCCAAAGGATTCACGCCGACGGGGTATGAAGGCGGCCGCCGCGCGAGTGTCGTTGCAGCCTGATTGCGACGGCGCTACGTTGCCGGCGTCGGAAAAGGCAGACCTGGTTTGGTAAGCCCAGGTCCTTTCGGAAACGAAAGCTCTGGTCGCCTGCCTCGCGCACGTGATCCCCACGACGAATATCGGTCGCTTCCCAGGCGCCCATTGTTCGTCCGTGTGGTTCACGAGCCCCGATGAACCGCTCTGGTCGAACACCGACAAAGGAGTGGTTCATGCACGACCCCCACCCGGCTCCCTACGACGTAGTGATCGCCGGCGCCGGCCCCGTCGGCCTGTTTCTCGCCTGCGAGCTGCGCCTCGCGGGCTGCACGGTGCTGGTGCTGGAGCGATCCCAGGACCCGCGCTCGCCCCTGAAGCGGCTTCCGTTCGGGCTGCGCGGCCTGTCGATTCCCACCATCGAAGCCTTCCACCGCCGCGGCTTGCTGGACGAGGTCGTGGCGCCGCCGCGTGGCGAAGGGAGCACCGATGGCGCCCCGCCGAGCGCCCCGCATTGGATGGGGCAGCGCCGCCGCCCGGGCGGCCACTTCGCCGGCATCCAGTTCCATCTCGACAACGTCGACACCTCCAGGTGGCCCTATCGCCTGCAGGGCCCGGCAGGCACGAGCGTGGCGGTGGAGATGGAACGCCTCGAAGCGGCGCTGGCCGCCCGCGCGAGCGCAGCCGGGGCCGAGATCCGGCGCGGCCTGGGCGTGGACGGCTTCGACCCGTTGGACGGGGGCGTGGCCGTTCGCGCGGGAGGTGAGACGTTCCACGGGCGCTGGCTGGTCGGATGTGACGGCGGGCGAAGCACGGTGCGCAAGGCCGGCGGCTTCGAGTTCGTGGGGACCGAGCCCGAGTTCACCGGCTATTCCGTTCAGGCCCAGCTCGCCGATCCCGCGAAGCTCGAACCCGGCCGGCACTACACGCCCACGGGCATGTACACGTTCCAGCCGCCCGGAACCATCGCCATGGCCGACTTCGACGGAGGCGCCTTCCACCGCGCCCAGTCGATCACGCTCGACCACGTGCAGACGGTGCTGCGCCGTGTCTCCTGCACCGATGCCACCGTGACGTCCCTCCAGCTCGCCACCACCTGGACCGATCGCGCCTACCACGCGACGGCCTACCGCCAGGGGCGGGTGCTGCTCGCGGGCGACGCCGCGCACATCCACTCCCCCCTTGGCGGCCAGGGCCTCAACCTGGGGCTGGGCGATGCGATGAACCTGGGGTGGAAGCTCGCCGCCACCCTCCGCGGCGACGCGCCGGCCGGGCTGCTCGACAGCTATGCGAGCGAGCGGATTCCCGTGGCCGCGCAGGTTCTCGACTGGTCGCGCGCCCAGGTCGCGCTCATGCGGCCGAGCCCCAGCTCCCGCGCGCTCGAGGCCATCATCCGCGACCTCATCGACACGCGCGACGGCGCCACCTACTTCGCCGAGCGCGTGTGGGCCGTTTCGCTGCGCCACGACCTGGGCGGCGGCCACCCGCTGGTGGGGCGCAGCGCCCCCGAGTTCGAGCTGGCGAGCGGCGCCACGCTGGGCGCCCTTCTCCGGGACGGACGGGGCCTGCTGCTCGACTTCGACGCGCGCGCCCCGCTCCGCTCGCTGGCGGAGCGCTGGGGCGGCCGGTTCCGCTACGTGGCCGACGACGCCACGGACCGGCTGGGGCTGAGCGCCGTGCTCGTTCGCCCCGACGGGTTCGTGGCCTGGGCGTCGGATGGTGCTGCGGATCCGGGTGAAGCCGGGCAGGCCGCGGCGCGCTGGTTCGGCGAGCCCGGCCCAGCCGCATGACTCTGCCGCCTCGCCCCCCAGCCGCGGAGATCCGCCAGACCTTCGGCGAGCTCGGCAGATGAGGTGACGGCTGGGAGATTCGGACGGCTGGGAGATTCGGAGGATGCGGAGGCACGGCGACGAGCGCCGGGCCTCCGCTTCTTTTTCTCACCCGATCGATCGTCCACGCCGGCGGGCCGCGGCACGGGTGCGGCGGCTCGACGGACGACGACCCGCGGGCGGTGCGGAACGCACGCCGAATCCAGCGATCAGGTATCACATGAACCCGTTTCACTTTCCTGGACCGGCGCCCCGAGCACCCTGAAAAGACGCTGCATTACCCGGGCAGGGTGGACGAACCTGCGACATCGGGATGTAGCAGCGTGGCCCCCGCCTTGCATGGCGCCCCCGAAACGTTTGATGCGCACGGGCTCCTCCGCCGGTGTGCCAACCTCTCCGTGCAGGACGGATCTACACCATGGTTTCCACGGGGGTCGAGGCGCTGGACGAGCGCCTTGGAGGGCTGGTGCCTTCCCGGTACTACATCGTTTCGGGGGCCCCGGGCACGGGGAAGAGCTCGGCCGCGCTGCAGTTCCTGGGTGCCGGGCTGGACGCCGGCGAGCGTTGCGCCATCCTCACCCAGGACGACCCCGAAGACCTTGTCGCGCAGGCCGAGTTCCTGGGCTACGACTTCCGCGGCGCCGCCGAGGAAGGCCGCCTTTCCGTCCTCCAGTACCGGCTCGACTTCGCGCACAACTACGCGCGCGTGGCCGAGCCCGAGCGGCTGGTGGACGAGCTGCACGAGCTGCTGGAGAACGAGGCGCAGCAGCGCTTCGTGATCGACTCGGCGGTCCCGTTTCTCGACGCCGAGACCGCCTCGGGCGACCCGGCGGGCACGCTGGCCGGGCTGCTCGAGCGCATCGGCGCCACCAGCTACGTGACGCTGCCGGGCGACGTGGACCAGCCGCAGTACTGGCGCATCTACGACCGCATCGTCACCGGCGCCGCCGGCATCTTCCACTTCGACCGGGTGGAGGGGCAGCTGCGCGAGCTGTCCATCCGCAAGCTGCGCCAGACGGCGGTGAGCACCGAGCCGATCCGCTTCACCCTGGTTCCCGGCACGGGGATCGTGGAGCAGGCGCCGCTCGCGCAGCGCCACCAGGTGCCCGACGAGGCGCGCCGGCGCGTGGTGGTGCTCAACCTGGAGCGCACCCTCCCCGACGACTTCGCCGCGGGGCTGGAGCGCGCCTACGAGGTGCGCACCTTCAGCGGGGTGGCGTCGGCCTTCACCGAGCTGGCGCGCGGGCACTTCGGCGCGCTGGTGGTGGCGCTCGACCCGCGCACCCCCGAGGCGGCGTTCGACGTGGTGCGCCAGATCCGCGACCTGGGCATCTCGTCGGCCATCGTCTTCGTGTCGCCCAGAAAGGCGCTGCGGGCCACGGCGCGGGCGCGCGGGCTGCGCGCCGGCGGCGACGAGTTCCTCACCGAGGAGCTGCACCCCAGCGAGTTCCTGGAGCGGGTGGAGGTCTCGCGCCGGCGGGGGCACGGGCCGCCCGAGGCGTCGGCGGCGGGCGAGAGCATCATCCTGCAGCCGGTGGGCGACGACGGCGCGCCGCTGCCCATCGAGGAGGCCGAGCTGCGCCGCGCGGTGGACAACCAGATCCACGCGGGGAGCAGCCATCCCTACTTCGCGCTGGCCACCTTCCGCCCCGCCCCCGCGCACCTGGACGCCACCTGGAAGGCGCTCTGCAACCAGCTGCGCGTGCGCGAGGGCGACCTGGTGGCGCGCACCGACGACGGGCGGATCACCGCCTACCTGCACGACATCAACCGCCGCCACGTGAAGGAGCTGCTGGCGCGCATCCGCAAGGCGAACCCGCGGCTGCGCGCCACCGACGACGTGGAGGTGCTCACCTATCCCGGCGACCGCGCCGAGGTGGAGGCCTGGCTGCAGGCGTCCGCCGAAGTCGCCGTACCCTGAGGCCGCGATGAAGCCTGTTCCGCGCGCCGGCTACGGCGCCCTGCTGGCGGTGATCGCCGTGCTGATCCTGGCCGGCTCGGGCGCCGCCGTGGCCACCCTGCTGCGCCAGGGCCCCGCCCTGCAGGTGAACGTGTTCGGCGTGGCCGGCCGCGGCGACCGCGCGCGCGCCGCCGCCGCGGAGATCCGCGCCCTGGGCTCGGGGATCGCGCGGGGCCGCATCCCCGGCGACCTGGGGATCCCGCTGGCCATGCGCCCGCCCGAGGGCCCCGCCGGGCCGGCCACGCCCTACGCCGGGTGGACCACGCTGGGGCTGGGCACCGGCGAGAGCATGATGCTGGACCGGGCGCGCAGGCTGGCGCAGGCCGGGCAGGCCCAGGCATCGCTCGCGACCTACGACTCGCTGCTGGCGCTCGCGCCGCGGAGCGACGACGTGGCCGTGGAGCGCGCGCGCGTCCTCTCCTGGTCGGGGAGCACCGCCGCCGCCGGCGACGCGCTGGCCGCCGTGGCCGAGCGCCGCGACGACCCCGCTCTGCGGCTGGAAGCGGCGCGCAACCTGTACTGGGCTGCCCAGTTCGCCCGCGCCGACGAGCTGCTCGACCGCGTGGCCGCCCCCTCCGCCGGCTCGGGCGCAGCCGGGCTGGCCGACGCCGCGTCCGCGACCGACGTCGCTCCGTCCGCCACGTCTCCGGCCGCCGCGTCTTCGCTCGACGCGAACTCATCCGCCGCGGCATCGCCCCGCGGCGCTCCGTCCGCCCGCCGGGCGACGCTCGCCGCGGCGGCGCTGGCGCTGCGCGACTCGATCCGCCGCGCGGACAACCCTTCCGTCGAACGGGCGCGGCGCTGGGTGCGCGAGCGGGGCGGGGCGATGGAGAACCTGGCGCTGGCGCGGGCCTACCTGCGCGAGCGGCGGCCCGCCGCATCGCTCTCGCCGTATCGCGCCGCGCTGCGGCAGGGCGGCGCCGACTCGCTGCGCCTGGAGCTGGCGTCGGCGGCGCTGGAGGCCGACTCGCCGGCGGTGGCCGCCGTGGCGCTGGGCGAGTGGCTGGGCCGCCACCCGGGCGACCGCGCCACGCGGCTGCAGCGCGCCCGCGCCCTGGCTTGGAGCCGCGACTATCCCGCAGCCGCGGGCGAGTACGCGCGCGTGCTGGAAACGCGCGACGACGCCGTGGTTCGCTACGAGCTGGCCGAGGCGCAGACCTGGGCGGGCGATTCGCTGGCCGCCAGCGCCAACCTGGAGCGCGTGGTGGCCGCCGACCCGCGCAGCGCCCGCGCCTGGCGGCTGCTGGGCGATCTGGACCGCTGGGCCGGGCGCTGGTCGCTGTCGCTGGCGCGCTACGAGCGGGCGCGGGAGATCGACCCGTCGCTGGAGGGGATCGACGCGGCCATCGCCGAAGACCGCGAAGGGGTGCGGCGCCTGCGCGCGGCCCGGCTGGCCGGGATCCCCGCCGCCGCGGCGCGCGTGGAGGGGATGGGCGACAGCGAGGGCTTCCGCTGGAGCTCGGTGGAGGGGAGCAGGCAGTGGCTGCGCGAGCGCGACCTGGCCACCGTGGCCGTGCGCGCGCGTCTGGAGCAGGTGACCGCGTCGGGCCCGGGCGACGACGGGCAGGGGGTGATGGTGGCGGTGGACGCGGCCCGGCCGCTGACCCCGCGCCTGCGCGCCGGCGCCTCGCTGGGCGCCGAGGCCATCGCCGGCCGCGTGCTCCCCGCCGCCGCGGCGCAGCTCGCCTACGCCGCGCCCCAGGGAGTGTCGGCCGCGCTCAGGATCGTGACGGAGCCCGCCGTGCGCAGGACGGCCACGCTGGCGGCGGTGGAGGCGGGCGTCGTGTCCAGCCGCGTCGAAGCGAGCGCCGCGGCCCCCGTCGGAGGTATGACCGTGGACGGTGCCGCGTCGGTGGAGCGGCTGGGGGCGAGCGTGGGGTCGACCGGGCGGATGGAGGCGTCGCTGGCCGCCACGCGCGTGGTGACGCCCGCGCTGCGCCTCTCGCTCTCCGCGTCGGGGATGACCACGTCAGGGGCCGCGCCCACCTTCGAGGGGCGGTCGCTGTACTGGAGCCCGCGCGGCTACCTGCAGGCGCAGCTGGGCGCCGCCCTGCGGCGCCGGCTGCACGAGCGGCTGGAGCTGGAGCTGCGCGCCGCGCCGGGCGTGGCCTGGGTGGACGAGCGCAGCGCGGGCCGGCGCTTCAGCGGCGGCGGCGTGCTCCCGTCGCTGGCCGCGGGCGGCGAGCTGCGCTACGGCACGGCGGCGTGGGCAGTGGTGGGCGCGGTGGACTGGAGCGCGGTGGGCTTCAGCGGCTACCGCTCCACCGGCGCGCGCGTCTTCCTCTCCCGCGCGGTGCGGACGCCGTGAAGCGCGGCGCCTACACCGCCACGGCCACCGGGGCCGCGATCGCGCTGGGGGGGCTGGCCCTCCTGGTGCTGGCCGTGGCCGCGTCGCTGCAGCTGCCGCTGGGGCTGCAGACGGGGTTGGTGCGGGGGACGGTGGTCCTCTTCTTCGCCTTCATGTTCCTGCTGGTGCTGCGCTACCTGTCGCTGCTCTGGCTGGGCTACCTGCACTTCCTGCACGACGGCGTGCACGAGGCCGACGACGGCGCCGAGTTCACCCCGCCGGTCAGCATCATCATCCCCGCCTACAACGAGGGGCCGGTGATCGAGACGTCGATCCGCTCGCTGCTGGGGCAGCGCTACCCGCGCTTCGAGGTGCTGGTGGTGGACGACGGGAGCACCGACGACACCTACGCCCGGGCCGCCGCCTTCTCGGGGCGCCAGGGCGGCGTGAACGTGCGCGTGGTGAGCAAGGGCAACTCGGGGAAGGCGGGGGCGCTCAACACCGGCATCGCCCTGTCGCGCTACCCGTTCGTGCTGTGCGTGGACGGCGACTCGCGGCTGTCGGAGAACTCCCTGCGGCGGATGGTGCGCCACTTCCGCGACCCCGACGTGGCCGCCGTGGCCGGCAACGTGAAGGTGGTCAACCGCATCGGCTTCTGGGCGCGGCTGCAGGCGCTGGAGTACATCGAGGGGCACAACATGGCGCGGCGCGCGCAGGGCTTCATGCGCGCGGTCAACATCATCCCCGGGCCCATCGGGATGTTCCGGCGCGAGACGGTGCAGCGGCTGGGGGGCTACGACACCGACACCTATGCCGAGGACGCCGACCTCACCCTCAAGATCCTGGCGGCCGGATGGCGGGTGGAGTACGAAGACTCGGCGCAGGCGTTCACCGAGGCGCCCGAGTCGCTGAACGCGCTGATCAAGCAGCGCTACCGCTGGACGCGCGGCATCCTGCAGGCACTGCGCAAGCAGCGGCGCGTGCTCTCCGACCCGCAGAGCTTCAACACCTGGCTGTCGGTGGTGATGATGCTCTTCGAGGCGCTGCTCTGGCCGGCCATGAACGTGGCCGGGAGCATCTTCTTCGTGACCATCGCGGTGGCCTTCGGCGCCAGCGCGCACCTGGTCGCCTGGTGGGTTCTGCTCACCCTGCTCGACCTGTCGGCCGCGCTGTACACGGTGGCCATCGAGCGGGAGGACCTGAAGCTGGTGCCGCTGGCGGTGGTGTACCGGTTCGTGTTCGTGCTGTTGATCGACGTGGCCAAGCTGTTCGCCACGGTGGAGGAGTTCCTGAAGGTGGAGATGAGCTGGGGCAAGCTCGAACGACTGGGGAGAATCTGATGGACATCGTGCAGCTGGTGGTGGTGGGGATGGTGCTGACCATCCTGGCGACGCTGGTGCTGGCCACCGTGAGCTACGGCGCCTTCAAGGTGCGCGAGCGCCGCGTGCCCGGCACCGCGCGCGGCGCGGCCGACTCGGCGCCGCTCTTCTTCGAGCGCGTGCGCTTCGTGGCGCGCGACGCGTCCGGCAAGTAGCCCGGCCGATCTCGATGCGATCCGGGCCCCGGTTCACCGTCGCCGCCTTTTGCGTGGCCGTGCTGGCCGCGCTGGGCGGGCTGGGCACCGTGGTGTGGCGCTCGCTGGCCAGCGAGGCCCGCGAGGAGCACGGCGCCGAGAACTCGAGCGAGTACGTGGCTCCGGGCGAGCTTCCCACCGTCCTCGCCGAGCCCTCGCTGGCCGGGGTGCGCGCCGCCGTGTGGGCCGACCCGCGCAACGCCCCGCAGCGCGCCCCCGGCGGCTACGACGCCGAGGTGGCGCGCTGGCGGGGGTGGCTGGCCCAGGCCGGCGCGTCGCTGGTCGCCCCCGGCGACGCGCAGGTGCTGGTGCTGCCCTATGCCGCGTGCCTGGGGCTGGCCGAGCGCGGGCGGATCGCGGCGATGCTGCGGGCGGGGAAGGGGATCGTGACCACGGGGATGCTGGGGGCGCGCAACGAGAACTGCCACGCCCTCCCCGACACGCTGCTCTACTCGCTGCTGGGTGGGGCCGGCGGCGGGGTGCGCCCCGTGCCGCGCGCGCCGCGCACCTCGTACTACGGCGTGATCCTGGGCGAGACGGCGCTCTCGGCCGGGCTGCCGCCGGGGGCGCGCTTCGAGGTGCGCGCGGCCGACCAGGTCACCTTCCGCGACCCGGGCCGTGCCGTGTTCTGGACCAACTTCATCCGCGAGCCGGTGCGGCCGGGGGGCGAAGACCACTTCGACGCCGCGTTGGTGCGCTCGCGGGTGGGGCCGGGGCGGGTGGCGGCGTTCGGCTTCGGGATGAGCCACGTGGTGCCGGGGTGGAGCGAGCAGGTCGTCCGCCGCCTGGCGATGAACTCGGTGCGCTGGGCCGCCGGGCGCCCCGCGGTGCAGCTGGCCGCGTGGCCGGGCGGGAAGCGCGCGGCCGCCGTGGTGGCGCAGGACGTGGAGGCCGACTTCGGCAACGCGGCCGGCGCGGTGGACGTGCTGCGCAAGGAGCGCATCCCCGCCACCTTCTTCCTGGTGGGCCGGCTGGCGGGGCGCGACCGGCGCACCACCGCGCGGATGCGCGACTACGGCGAGATCGGCACGCACACCTGGGACCACGTGGCGCTGGACGAGCAGCGCGGCGACGGGCTGGTGAGCGGGCTGCGCAACTCCAAGGAGCGGGCCGAGTCGCTCTCGGGGCGCCCCGTGCGCGGCCTGCGGCCGCCGGCCGAGCGCTTCAACCTGGAAACGCTGCGGGCGTGGGCGGGCCTCGGCGGCGACTACGTGTTCGCCGCCAACAACGCGCGCGCGGCGGCGCCCGAGCTGGTGCCGCTGGGTGCCGACACGGTGGTGCTGCTGGCGCGCGTGGTGGACGACGACTTCCAGGTGCTGGCCCGCGCCGGCGTGCGCGACCGCGCCACCATGTCGCGCAACCTGCTGCGCGAGCTCGACGAGGTGATCGCCGAGCACGGCCTCTACATGTTCAGCTATCACTCGCACCTGTTCGCCCGGCCCGACCTGCGGCCCGTCCTGCAGTCGCTGGCCGAGGCGCTGCGGGCCACCCCCGACGTGTGGGTGGCGCCCGCGGGCGACGTGGCCACCTGGTGGCGCGCCCGCGCCGCCGTCCGCCTCACCCCGTCGGCCGACGGGCGCTCGGTCACCGTCGGCAACACCGGCGCGACCGCGTTCACCGGCGGCGTGCTGCTGGTGGACCTGCCCAACGGCACCCAGCGGCGCCTGGCGCTCCCGGCGGTCGCGCCCGGCGCGACGGTGAACGTGCAGCTGCCGGCGCGCTGAGCTTCGGCAACTCTTTCGTGTGATCCGACGTTCGAACCACGTTTCACGCAGTGTCAGCAGGGTCAGCAGAAAACAGCGGTTTTCTCTGCTGACCCTGCTGACTCTGCGTGAGACTTCGCTGTTGGCCCTTGCGACAGTCCATCGACGTTTACGAGGATCTCGTAATAGATTCAGACATAATGTTGCGGAGGGGTCGCGGTGTGGTGATGTTGATGAATCCCTCGACCTTCGATCCATCGCCATCCCGGGGAGGCGAGCATGCGCAAGCTGAAGCTGGACGTGGGGCGGCTGCAGGTGGAGTCGTTCGAGATCGCCGCGGGCGGGCGCGGGGCCACCGTGCGCGCGCACGACAGCGCCGAGACGTTCGTGGGCGACACCAACTGCGGAACCTGTCCGGGGCAGAGCTGGGGAGGCACCTGCCAGGTGTTCGGCTGCGAGGGGTCGCCCAACTGCACGGTGGCGTGCACGCAGTGGGGCTGCACCGACGCGGAGACCTGTCAGACCTGCGCCACCTACAACTGTGGCTGGGGATGCACCCAGCAGGAAACCTGCGTCTTCAACTGCACCCAGGCGTATCCCTGTGAGATGTAGCCGGCTCGGCATCGGGCATGACGACGACCGGCTCCCGATTTGGCGCGGGAGCCGGTCGTCGTTTGGGGGGCAGACGTTGCGGAAGCCTCCCGCGGCGGGCGATGTTGGGTGGAATCCGCCGCCGCCTCGAACGTCCGTTTCCAACACCCGCTCGCCGCATGCTCCGCGCGTTCCTGCTCGCCGCCGTAATCCTCGCCTCCGCAACCGATGCCGCGCAGGCGCAGATCCGCGGGAGCGTGGTGGATGCGGCGGGCGCGCCGATCCCGGGCGCCGCGGTGGAGGCGTGGGCCGGGCTGCGCGCGGTGGGGAGTGCGCGTTCGGGCGAGGATGGGCGGTTCGTGCTCCCGAATGTGCCTCTCGGCGCCGCCACCGGGCTGGTGGTGCGCCGGATCGGCTATCGACGGCTGGCCCGCGGCGTCTCGGCGGCCGACAGCGTGGTGGTGCTGCGCCTGGCGCCGGAGGCGACCGGGCTGGCGGGGATCACGGCCACGGGGGAAACCCGCGGCTGCCCCAACCGCGAAGACCCGCGCGCCCGCGCCGCGTGGGAGGCCGCCCGCGCGCTGTATCCGCCGCCGGCCGACTCGATGGTGTTCCACTCGCTCGCTACCTTCCGAGACGGCTACGTGGCGCGCGAGGCGATCGACTCGCTGGCGGCGGGGGAGGGGAGCCGGGGGTGGAGCGCGGTGCCCACGCGCTCGTGGGAGCTGTGGCGGCGCCAGATCCTCACCTATGGCTACGCCGCGCGGATCGTGCGGCCGCTGGGCGAGCGTTACGCACTGTGGCGCTACGTGCCGCTGGAGATGGAGTTCTCGCAGCACTTCGCCGAGTCGCTGTTCGGCGAGCTGCACACGCTGAGCGTGGTCGCGTCGGGCGGCGGCGAGACCACGCTCCGCTTCTGCCCGCGCGGCGGGGGGCGCCGCGGCGGGCGCGAGATCGAGGGGACGCTCACGCTGTCGGACGGCGGCGCGCTGCTGGGCGGCGCGTGGCGGTATCGCACGCCCAACCCCGTGGAAGACGCGGGCGGCGAGGTGGACTTCCTCCCGCCCGAGGTGACCGCGCGGTCGCTGCTGCTGCCCTCGAGAACTCTGTTCTGGCGGCGGATGGCCGGCGGCACCCGCTACTTCGTGGAGAGCAGGACCTACCACGAGTGGCGGCTGTCCCCCGGCAGCGAGGTCCCGCCGCCGCCCGCCGAGATTCTCCCGTAATACCAGATCGGGTTGAACTGCGTCGCACACAGAGGCACGGAGACACGGAGAACTGCGGACGTTTCTCTGTGCCTCCGTGCCTCTGCGTGACATTTCGACCAGGTCCTGCTGCCGCGATGCCGTTCCTTCGCTCGACGCGCTGCCGCGTATAACGGAAAGAGGGGCGGAAGCCAGGTTGGTTTCCGCCCCTCTTGGTCCTGCCCGCGCCCTTTCAGGCGGCGCGGGCAATGCAGATCACGGACAGTTCGCGCTCTCGTAGCAGTCGTTCGTCTGGTCGCACCCGAGCGTCTGGAAGTCGCAGCCGCCGCCCCCAGAGATGACGTAGCAGTGGGAGAAGCTTGCGTCCAGGTTCCCGCGCACGGTACCCCGGCGGGCCGAGGCCATCGGCGCGGTGGCGAACGAATCCACGCGCAGGTCGTCCAGCTTCATCGAGAGCTTCTTCACGTTGTCCTCCCCGTTGTGATGTGTGCGGATTCTGCCCGGGGCGGAGACGTCACGTCTCTTCGTCTACCTTTCCGGACACGCTTTCGTACAGGCAGGATACTCCATCCGCCGCGAATCCACAATAGCCGAATCCACCGATAAAATGTCGAATAACAGACGGAGACGTGCGGGCGGATGTTGAAGCCACGGCAGGTGCATACGACGCGGACAGAAGATGGACTTTCGTGAGTTTGGCACCGTGGTTCCCGAAACGTCAGCGCCCCTTCGGGCTGGAAAGCGCATCGATCGACACAAATGTTTCGCCCCCGGTGCGAACGTGTCGAAGATGCCGCCCCCTGTCCAGCTTCACCTTGCCCGGGGAGGCGTGGCCTGCTGGAAGAGGACGGTGTACACGCGGATCCGCTCCACGTAGTCGCGCGGCTCGGGGGGGAGGTGGTCCTTCCATGCGGCGCCGTGCTCGCGCACCAGCGCCCACACCTCGGGGTAGCCATGGTTGTAGCTGGCCGTCACCAGGTCCAGCAGCTGCGCCTCGGTGAGCGGCTGGCCACCGTTCAGGCGCGCGCGCGCCGAGTCGCCGTACATCCCCGGCCAGCCCCGCTCCGTCCACGTCACCTCCAGCAGCCGCAGCCACAGCATCGCCGCCCGCGCGGCCGCCCGCGGGTCGAGCAGGTACTCGGTGCGCGCCCGCAGCTCGCCCGACGCCACCATCTCGCGCACGGCGGCGGCGGAAGCGGGCGCGTCGTGGAAGCGGGGTGCGCGGCGCCACCCCCGCACCTCGCGGCACATCCACCCCGACAGCGAGTCGGCGCGGGTGATGATGCGCATGTCCGAGTCGGCGGCGAAGGTGAGCTGCGCGTAGCCCAGCGCCGCCTGCGAGCTCACCGCGCGCGGGTCGAAGCCGCTCTCCTTGGCGATCAGCGCCGCCACCAGCGCGGGGTTGATCCCCAGCCGCGGGTCGCGCCCCCAGCGCTCCAGCAGCGGCGCCACCTCGCGCCGGAAGGCGCGGTACGAGGCCGTGTCCACCCGCTCGGCGCCGGCCCGCACGATGCGCGGCGTGGCCTCGGGGTCGGCGTTGCGGAAGGCGGCGGGGCCCGGGTCGCCGAACGCCAGCCCCGGCACGGCGTGTAACCAGGGGACGGAGGCGTCGGCCGGGCCCGGGGGCACGGCGGCCATGCGCCCCGGGTAGCTCGACCACGGGCACGCCTCGGGCGGCACGGGCACCGGCCGCGGCTGCGCGCACGCGCCACTGGCGAGAGAGACGGCCAGCAGCGCCGCCCCCGCACACGCGAGCACCGGCCGGGCATGGCTGCCCGGCCGGTGCATCGTCACGTTCACGCCGCGTGGCGCCACGCTAGCGCGGGTAGCGCGCCATGTGCGCCTTCACCACCGCGCCCATGGGCGAGGGGGTGCCGTTCCAGTCGGTGAGCAGCGCGGCGAAGCTGCACAGCAGGTCCTGCCGGTCGGCCGGCGGCGCGTACCAGGCCCAGCTGATCCAGGAGATGTTCTTCTGGTCGGCATAGTCCATCACCCAGTCGTAGTAGGCCGTGCCGCAGTTGGTGGTGCCGAACTCGCCGATCATCACCGGCACCCGGGCGGCCAGGTAGCCGAAGTCCTGGTCCCACCGCGCGGGCTGCTTCTCGGGCCAGTCGTACACGTGGGTGCCGTAGATCACGTTGTAGCCGTTCAGCATGTGCGTGCCGGCCTGGGCCATGTCGTAGCCCCAGTTCAGCCCGTTCACGATCACCAGGTTGCGCGCGCCGGTGGAGCGCACCGCCTCGTAGAGCTGCTGGTAGCCGGCCGTCTGGTAGCCGTCGCCGCTGGGGCCGCCGTTCAGCCAGGTCTCCCAGCTGATGTCGTGCGGCTCGTTGTACAGCTCGAAGAGGACGCGGCCGTCGTTCTTGTAGCGCTCGGCGACTTCCTTCCAGAACACGATCCCGTGGTTGGCGTCGGCCATCCGCTCCAGCCGGTAGGCGCGGTTGGTGGGGTCGCCGCGATCGGAGAAGTGCATGTCGATCACCACGTCGAGCCCCTGCGAGTGGGCGCGCGCGATCGCCGAGTCGACCTGCGCCGGGTAGCCGGCGTCGTAGTGCGAGGCCGTCTTCACCCAGTAGGCCGGGTTGAGCGGGATGCGCACGATGTTGGAGCCCCAGGCGCGGATGCGGGCGAAGTCCTCGCGCGCCATGACCGGGTCGAAGAGGCGGTCGTCGCCGGTGGGCCAGCTTTCCAGCCCCGAGCGCGCCAGCCCCACGAAGCGGTATGCCTTGCAGCTGCGCGTGTCCACCAGCGTGGGCCCCGCCGCCGCCACCCCGCCCGGCGCCGCCGCCACCGCCGAGGCCGCCAGGCTCACCTGCGCCGGCGTGCGGCTGCGCAGCGACGCCTGCACCGTGTGCGCGCCCGCCGCGTCCAGCGTCCACGGCACCTGCACCAGCCCCTGCGCGTTGGCCGTGACCTTCTCGGCCGCCAGGTGGCCGCCGCCGGCGGTCACGTTCAGGTACACGCTGGCGTTGGCCACCGGCGCGCCCGACGCGTCGGCCACCTTGAGCACCACCGGCGCCAGCGGGGCGCAGCCGGCGGCGGTGATCTGCCCGTTGCCGCTCACCACCGACAGCGCCGTTTCGGGTCCCCACGCGGCCGTCGCGCTGAAGGCCACCGGCGCGGCGGAAGCGAACGCGGGGAGCGAGGCGCTGAGCGTGTTGGCGCCCTCGGCGCCCATCGTCCACCGCGCCTTCGCGATCCCCTGCGCGTCGGTGGTGGCGGTGGCGGGCGACACCGTGCCGCCGCCGCCGCCCACCGCGAAGCTCACCTGCGCGTTGGCCAGCGCGGCGCCGGTGGAGCCCGTCACGCGCACCGCCACCGAGTCGTCCAGCGCGTAGCCGGGCGAGCCGGTGAACTGCGTGGCGCCCACGGCCGCCAGCGTGGCCGTGGGCGACGGCCCTGTCGGGGTTCCTCCCCCTCCGCCGCCACCGTCTCCACCGCCACAGGCGGCCAGCACGGCGCTGGAGGCGAGCGCCAGCGCGAAAGAGGCGACGCGCGCGCGGCCCGCGGAGCGGGGCAAGGTGATGCGGTGCAGCATGATGTCCGGTGTCTGGACACCGTTTCCGGTGCCACGTTTCCTCGTAGCAGAACAGGCGAAGGCTTTGGCAACCCCTGTGCCACGAATCACTTAGGGAGCAGTTGGGAAACGTACGTCGTGTCTGACACACGGTTCGGGTGTCGTGCTCATCTCCACTGCCGGCGTCACGATCCCCCCGGAGCCGGTGGGCGTGACGGCGAGGGGCGCGCGGTCGTCTTCATCCCATATCCCCAACCAGGCCGGGGGCCGATGAGCGATACGGGCACGCGGTACGTTCTGCTGGTGGACGATCTGGCCGAGCAGCGCGAGATCTATCGCACGATCCTGCTGCACGAGGGCTTCCGCGTGCTGGAGGCGGGCGACGGCGACACGGCGCTCAGCCTGGCCCGCGCGCACGTGCCCGACGTGGTGCTGCTGGACATCTGCCTTCCCGACGTGGACGGCTTCGAGGTGATCCGCCGCCTGCGGGCCGACCGGCGCACGAGCCGCATCCGCATCGTCCTCCTCACCGCCACGGTCCTCGCCGACGGCGCGCGCGACGGCGCGGGGTACGACGAGTACCTGACCAAGCCCATCCAGCCGCGCGAAGCGGTGGAGGCGGTGCGCCGCCACCTCCCGCCCGCCAACCATCCTTCCGGGTAGAGCCCCGCAGAGGGTGAAGGTGGAAACGACACGGGCGGGCACCCTCGCGGCGCCCGCCCGTTCCGCGTCGTCCCCGGCCGTTTCGGGGTCGCGGCGGAAGGCCCGCTCCATCGTTTCCCCGCAGCTCGGGAGGGGGGGTCGGGAGAGATGGAATCCGTCGAAAGCGCAGGCTGCTATCCGGTGGGGAAATCTCCCGCACGCCGGTCGTCCCCGGCCCGCGACCCTCTCCGGGGACACCTTCGCGGGACCGCCGGGGCGTTGACCCGAACCGGCCGCTCCCCCATTCTTAAGCGTGGAAATGACAAGCGTTTTTGCCCAGGTTGGAATGGAGCCAACGGTGCCGGCCACGGAAGCAGCGAACGACGCCGCCACGCGCCTGCGCGAGGTCGCGGCCACGGTGGAGCAGGGGGGGCGCATCACGGCGAGCGACGCGGCGTTGCTGTGGCACCACGCGAGCGACGACGAGCTGAAGCGCCTGGCCCAGGCCGTCCGCGCGCGCTACCACCAGCCCGGCCGCGCCACCTACATGGTGATGCGGATCATCAACTACACCAACGTGTGCGTGGCGCAGTGCGACTACTGCGCCTTCTACGTGCTGCCCAATCAGGCCGGCGGCTACGTGCTCACCCGCGACGACGTGTTCGCCAAGATCGACGAGCTGCTGGGCGTGGGCGGCGACCTGGTGGCCTTCAACGGCGGCTTCAACCCCAAGCTGCCGCTGCACTTCTATGCCGACCTGTTCGCGGCCGTGCGCGAGCGCTACGGCGACCGGGTGGAGTTCTACGCGCTGACCATCGCCGAGTTCATGTACCTGGCCGACCGGGCGGGCCTGTCGTACCTCGACACCGCCGCCCGGCTGCGCGACGCCGGGGTGCACTGGGTCACCGGCGGCGGCAGCGAGATCCTGACGGAGGATTTCCGGAAGCGCCACGCCAAGTTCAAGTACACGGTGCGCGAGTACCTCGAGGCGCAGCGCGCCGTGGTGGAGGCGGGGATGCGCACCACGGCCACCATGGTGATCGGCTTCGACGAGACCTTCGAGGAGCGGCTGGAGCACCTGCGACGCACCCGCGACTTCCAGGACGCCGCCCTGGCCGACGGGCTGGACGGCCTCTTCTCCTTCCTCTGCTGGACGTACAAGCCCTACGGCACGGCGCTGGGCGGGCGCGAGATCACCCCGCGCGAGTACTGGAGGCACATGGCGCTGTGCCGCATCTTCCTCGACAACGTGAAGCACTTCCGCACCAGCGTGCTCACGCAGAACGAGGAAGCCTTCCGCGCGCTGGAGTACGGCGCCGACGACTTCGACCTGCCCATCGAGGACGAGGTGACGCAGAAGGCCGGCGCGCGCGTCGACCTCGACCTCGACCGCCTGCTGGCCATCCCCCGCGCGCTGGGGTACACCGTGGAATACCGCCACGCCGAGCGCCCGCCCGCGCTGGCCGCGGCCTGAGCCCTCTCGACCCTGCAGGACCTCCGCGAACCGTGAAGCTGAAGGACGTCATCCTGGACCTGTTCGGCCCCGCACCGGAGCCCGACAGGTCTCCATCTCCGCGCCCGGAACCCGCGTCCACCGCGTCCACGCCGGCGCAGAGGCCGCCGCCGGGCGCGCCGCCGCGCCGCTATCCCAAGCCGTCGCCGTCGGGCCCGCGCCTGCCGGCGGCCCCGGGCCCGCGGGGCGTTCCGGGCCCGCGGACGGATCCGGGTCCGCCGACGGCCTCTCCGGCTCTGCCGACGCTCCCGCAGGCTGCGGATCCATCGAGGCCCGCGCAGGCCGCGCCGCCGCGCCCGCGCGATCCCAACGCCAGAACGGAGGAGGGGGTGCTCGCCGTCCTGCGCAAGCACGGGGCGCCGTACCGGCGCGTGGCGTTCAGCAACAACCGGCGGACGATGGTGAGCGTGGGGCGCGACCCGTCGCTGATCCGCATGAACCACGCGTTCGCCACGGCCGACGAGGGCGTGCTGGCGGCGGTGGCCGTGCTCTACACGCCGGGGCTCAAGGCCAGGAAGAAGGCCGAGGCGAAGGCCACGGTGCAGCGCTTCATCAACGCCATCCCCGCCAGCGACGCTCCGCCCCCGCGGGCCCGGCGCCGCGCGACGCACCCGCACGACCGCGTGCACGTGCAGCGCATGCAGGACGAGTTCGACCGCGCCAACAAGCTGTACTTCGGCGGCAAGCTGCCGCGCGTGCCCATCCACCTGAGCCGCGCCATGCGCCGCCGCAACGGCCACTTCGCCTCGCAGCCGCTGGAGATCGTGATTTCGTGGCGCCTGTGCACGCACGGCGAGGAGGGGCAGGCGGAAGAGACCATGCGCCACGAGATGATTCACCTGTGGCAGTACATCGAGGGCGCCCCGGTGGACCACGGCCCCGCCTTCCGCCGCATGGCGCACCGCCTGGACGTGCACCCGCGCGCGACGCGGCCGGTCAAGTGGAAGCGCGGCGACCCCCGGCCGTGAAATCGTGGCTTGTCATCGTGAATTCGTTGCTGGTCTTATCGTTATCGTTATCCTCGGTTATTCACGTGGGGAGCAGACATTCGCCGTGCAGCTTTGCAGTCGATTCTGGGAGGGCGTTTCCGTGGCGGAAGTGTCTGCGGGACGCGTCTCCCCTTTCCCCACGGTGACCGCGAGGAAGCGCTGCCGCTCGGGTTCCCCGCCCGGTACTACGCTGTTGAAGTGGGCAGGGCCTGGTGAGCGGGCGAGCCGCGGGCCGGGTAGAGACGATCGATTGCCCGCGCGCAGCGTCGCCAAACGGCGGCGCGTGACGACTCGATCACGAAGGTGATGCGGCGCCCGCTCAGCATGTACGTCCCGTGCCTCCGTGTGTCGTGAGGCTGATGAGCGAGTGGCGGTCCTTTGGGGGACGGAAAGACGAAAGGCGATCCCGGGAGGGGGTCGCCTTTTCCGTATGATACCAAATCGGCTGGACTGCTTTGTCGCACAGAGGCACAGAGACGCAGAGAACCGCGATTTTTTATTTTTTCTCTGTGACTCCGTGCCTCTGTGTGACACTTTCGCAGATCCTGCCGCCGCGATTATTCATGCGGATCCGGTATGAGATGGTCAGCCGGCGCGGAAGCCGGTCCGGGTTGGGCGGACCTCGCTGAGCTGCTGCATCAGCCACGGGACCTCGTGGGGGATCTCGCGGGCCAGGAAGCCGATCTTTCCCCGCGCGGCGGCCAGGGCGTTGCCGGCCTCGCCGTGGAGGTATACGGCCCATGCGGCGGCGTGCAGCGGGCTGGCCCCGCGCGCCAGCAGGCCGCCCACCACGCCCGCCAGCACGTCGCCCGAGCCCGAGGTGGCCAGGCCGACGCCGCCGCCCGCGTAGCGGTACGCCTCGCCGTTGGGCGACACGATGAACGTCTGGGGGCCCTTGAGCGCGACCACGGCGCCCAGCTCGTCGGCGGCGCGGCGGGCGACCGCGAGCGGGTCGCGCTCCACCACCTCCTTCTCCACGCCCAGGATCGTGGCCATCTCGCCTGCGTGCGGGGTGATCACGGCGCGCCCCTCCAGCCGCAGCAGCGCGTCGGGGTTGGCGGCCAGGTACGCGAAGCAGCCGGCGTCCAGCACCATGCCGGGGCCGCTCACCGCGGCCAGCACCGCGCGGGTGAGCCCCGTCGCGCTCGCCTCGTCGATCATCCCCGGCCCCAGCACCAGCGCGTTCGCGCCGTTCGCCATGCGCACCACGTCGTCGCCCGCGGCGGGGGCGATGGCGCCGGCCTTCGACTCGGCCAGCGCGAAGACGCGGGCCTCGGGGATGGCGATGCCCAGCGCGAGGCCGATGGATTCCACCGTGGCGATCTGCAGCTTGCCCGCGCCCGCCCGCAGCGCCGCGGTGGCGGCCAGCAGCACCCCGCCCGGGTTCTCGCGCTCACCGCCCACCACCAGGACGCGGCCGCGCTCTTCCTTGCTGCCGCCCTCGTCGGGCTGGGGAAGCGGGATGCGGGCCAGCGTGGCCGGCGTGAGCTCGGTTGCGTCGCGGGCGCTCAAGGGCGGCTCCGTGGGTTGCGTGTGGAACGACCGGCGATGCCGCGGCTGCGGGCCACGGGTGCTCGGCCGCCACGGAGCGTTCAGGTCGGCGCGGACGGGGAGCGGCGGACGTCGGGACGCCCCGCCTCCGCCCGTGACCCGGACCACCCAACCGGCTCACTTGGCGCCGACGGGGACGTCCTTCGCGGCGGTGACGCCTGCACCGGCTTCCACCAGCGGGGCCACGAAGTTGAAGGCCGTCAGCTCCATCTTCCCCCGCCGCCCGAGGCTGTGGTTGAACTCGTAGCAGGTGACGCCGCAGTTCGCCACGTCGTGCTCGTGCTCGATCCCCAGGATCTCTTCCTCGGTCATGCACTCCAGCAGGTAGCGCAGGCAGAGGACCACCACCTCGTGGCAGACGATCAGCACGCGCTCGCGCGAGTAGTGCAGGTTGATGGTGTCGAGCATGCTGCGCAGCCGCAGGATCACGTCGGCCCAGCTCTCGCCGCCGGGGGGGCGGTGGTAGAACTTGCCCAGCATGCGGCGCTGCTCGAACTGCTCGGGAAAGCGCTGCTGCACGCCCAGCGCGGTGAGCCGGTCGAGGATGCCGAACTCGCGCTCGCGCAGGCGCTCGTCCACGATCAGCGCCTCGTCGGGCTCGTCGGCGCCGCCCTGCTCGCACACGATCTGCGCCGTGCGGCGGGCGCGCACGTAGGGCGAGGTGAGCACCACGGTGGGCCGCTGCCCCGGCGGCATCTCGGCGAACCAGCGCCCCAGCGCCCACGCCTGCTCCTCGCCGCGCGCGCTCAGCGGCACGTCCACGTCGCGCGTGGCGATCTGGATCATCGGCAGCGAGGCGGCTCGCGCCGCCTCTGCCGCCACGTTCCCCGCGCTCTCCCCGTGCCGCACGATCCACAGCACGTCGGGCCAGGTCTGCTCCATCCGCGTCATCCTCCCAGGCAGTTTTGACGGAGCCAGGGTCAAGAGGCGTACCACGGGCTTCCCACGGTGTGCCCCGATCCGCGGGATCCAACGCCGCTATGGCTAAATCGCCGCGAAAACCCCATCGTGAGCGATGCCGCCGGCACACCGGAGGCAGAGGAAAGATGTCTCCCGCCGCAGTTCAACCCATCCCACCGCCTTTCCTGGGGCCCCCCATGGCAGACACGACGACGCGCACACCGGCGCTGCTGGTGCATTTCCCGAAGTTCCGCTGGAAAGAGGCGCCACCGCCCGCGAAGATCGATCCCACGGTGCACGACCCCGTCCTGGGCAAGCCGTTCCCGCCCCGTCTGGTGGCTGCCTGCAACGACGACCTGAACGTGCTCAAGGTTGACCTCCTCCCGTATTACGTACAGGAAGACAGCGAAGCGAAGCGGTCGCAGAACGAGTATCGCCGCGACCAGGTGGTGCTGATCATCGGCGGCGTGATCGCCACCGGGCTGGCGGCGGCGCCCGGCCAGCTGCCGGGCGACGGGTGGAAGGTGGCCGCGGCGATCGTCGCGGCGTTCATGGCTACCTGGGCGAGCCGCTCGCGCGACCTCGCCTCGCAGGAGCGTTGGCGCGTCAGCCGGCTGAAGGCCGAGCTGCTGCGCGGTGAGTACTTCCTCTTCCTGGGCCGCGCCGACCCGTATGACAACGAGGGCTGCCGCACCCGCAACCTGCGCAGGCGCGTGGCCGAGATCCTGAGCGGAGGTGCCGCGTGAGCGCGCAGGAAAAGGAGTTCCTGGAATTCTACACGGAGTACCGGAGGGACGAGCAGGCCCGCTGGTACCGGAACCGCTACAACACGTACGAGCGGGCGCATCGCCAGAGCGTGGGGCTAGCCTCGTTCATGCTTTTCCTCTCGGCGGTCGCGTCCATCCTGGCTACGGCCGATGGCACCGGGTCGCTGAAGCTGTGGAAGAATCAGCCCATGCCGTGGTCGCTGCTGGCGGCGGTGCTGGCCGCGCTCGGCACGGCCATCGCGGCGTATCGCTCGCTCTACGGCTTCCAGGAGAACGCCCGGCTGTACCGCGACGCCGACAACGCGCTGGCGTTCGCGGGCGCCGATTCGCCCGGCGACTGCGAGGGCTGCCCCGATGCCACCGTGCGCAGCGCGGCGCAGTACGCCCTGCTGGTAGAGCAGGTGTTCCGCCGCGAGCAGGGCCAGTGGGGGCAGCTGGTTTCGCAGACGCGCGCGGCCGCCAACGCCGAGCAGCCCGACAACGCCGCCGACCCCGCCCCTCCGGGCGGCATCGACCCGCCCCCG
>Ga0070686_100000080_pt1 | contig 70371 bp, 52 predicted proteins | sample KBSS23LmetaG_FD_65654 | JGI IMG/M metagenome (GOLD analysis project Ga0070686, IMG submission 65654) | Switchgrass rhizosphere microbial communities from Kellogg Biological Station, Michigan, USA - KBS S2-3L metaG | ecosystem: Host-associated > Plants > Roots > Rhizosphere ...
GCGGGGCGGTACGCGCCTGGGTCGATGGACGGGCGGCGGCTGATCGCGCACGAGCTGGCGCACGTGGTCCAGCAGTCGGGCTCGGGTGGCACGGCGGTGCAGGCCTCGCTCGAGGTGGGCCGCGTGGACGCGCCCGAGGAGCGGCAGGCCGACGCCGCGGCCGACGCGGTGATGCGCGGCGGGCCGGCGGCCGTGATGCCGGCGGCGGGCGCCTTCCTGCGGCGCGCGGCGATCTACTCGGGGAACATCCTGGACGAGGGGAGCTGCGAGCACCTGGCCTGCAACTCCAAGTGGGCGTGCCCGGGCGAGACCGGCGTGGAGTGCCCCGACGGCACCCGCAACGCCTTCAGCAAGACGAAGAAGAAGTACTCGCCGCTGTTCACCTGCGACGGCAGCTGCGAAAAGGCGGAGGGGTGCAGCGACAGCGGCAACTGGATGGCGCTTCCCGGCGAGCGCTTCAAGCGCAGCAAGTGCGGGCAGGACCTGGTGATCTGCGCCAACGGCCACTCCACCCACGCCACCGTGCGCGACCGCAGCGAGAAGGAGACGCAGTGGGAGGTGAGTCACGGCGTGCAGGATTCGCTGGCGGTGAGCCCGTACGGCAGCTTCAAGGGCGTCATCTACGCGGACGAGAGCGACGCTGGGTTCAAGACCGACAAACGCTGCGGGAACGGGCCCAAGAAGGCCGACGCGCCGAAGAAGTCCGACACGGGAACCGATCCCGCGCCCGACGCGGGCCCCACCGACGGCGGCCCGGCCCCGGTGCCGATGGAGGCGGAGTGATACGCGCCGCGCACTCCCTCGCCCCGCACCCGTCCACGCGGACGGTGCCGGTGCTGCGCCGCTGCGCCTGCGGCGCGAACGCGCCCGGCGGCGGAGAGTGCGCCGAGTGCCAGCGAAAGCGGCTGCAGCGCAGCGCGTCGGCCGCGGCACCGTCGTCCGCCGCACCGTCGGCCGCGCCGGCGGTCGTGCACGACGTGCTGCGCTCGCCCGGCGCTCCGCTGGACGCGGGGATGCGCGCGGCGATGGAGCCGCGGTTCGGCCACTCCTTCGCCCACGTGCGCGTGCACGCCGACGCGCGCGCGGCCGAGTCGGCCGCCGCCGTGGGGGCGCACGCCTACGCGGTGGGGCGCGACGTGGTCTTCGGCGCGGGGCGGTACGCGCCTGGGTCGATGGACGGGCGGCGGCTGATCGCGCACGAGCTGGCGCACGTGGTCCAGCAGTCGGGCTCGGGTGGCACGGCGATGCAGGCCTCGCTCGAGGTGGGCCGCGCGGACGCCCCCGAGGAGCGGCAGGCCGACGCCGCGGCCGACGCGGTGCTGCGCGGCGACACCGCGCCGGCGCTGGGCGCCGCGCCCCTCGCCCTCGCGCGCGAGGACGGCGACGGCGGCACACCCGTCCCGGCGCCCACACCCGTGCCGGCCCCCGATGCCGGCGCGACCGACGCGGAGACGATGGACGGCGGCGCGAAGGCCACCGCGCCCGCGACCTGCGCGCCCAACAAGACGGGAACGCTCAGCAAGGTGAGCTGGGGCGAGACCTCGGGGCTGTACCCGTCCTCCACCGACAAGTACTCGCCCGACAAGTGGGACTCGGCCAAGCTCTGCGAGCTGATGAAGATGCGTGCCGCGGTGCACGCCTTGGGCGACCGCGGCCAGTCGGTGCACCGCTCCAGCCCGCGCGAAGGCGACAAGATCGAGCAGATGCTCAAGCGCTACCACCTGGTGGAGAACTTCCCCGCGCTCGACAGCGAGGTGGCCGACGCCGGCGTGAAGTGGTTCTACCTGTCTAGCAAGGCCGACGGGCCGGCCGTGCACCCCGGGACGACGGGGACGACCCGCGTGAAGGGATACGGCCCGTTCTACAACGTGGGCGGCGGCGACGTGAAGGCCGGCGACACCTGGGTCCACTTCTACAAGCTGCCGTGAGGATCCCGTTGAGCCACGCCGCCGCCGTGCCCGTCACGCGCCCAGCGCCCGCCCGCCCCGCCACGGGCGTGCTGCGCCGCTGCGCGTGCGGCGGCAGGGCGCCCGCGGGCGGCGAGTGCGCCGAGTGCCGGGCGAAGCGGCTGCGGCGGAGCGCGTCGCCCTCCGCGGCCGGGCCGGTTTCCGCGCCGCCGGCCGTGCATGGCGTGCTCCGCTCGCCGGGGCAGCCGCTGGACGCGGCGACGCGGGCGTACATGGAGCCGCGCTTCGGCCACTCCTTCGCCGACGTGCGGGTGCATGCGGACGGGGAGGCGGCCGAGTCGGCTGCCGCGGTGGGGGCGCATGCCTACGCCGTGGGGCGCAGCGTGGTGTTCGGGGCGGGGAAGTACGCGCCGGCGTCGCCGGAGGGGCGGCGGCTGCTCGCGCACGAGCTGGCGCACGTGGTCCAGCAGCGCGGGTCGGCTTCGACGCTGTCGCCGAGCCTGGAGGTCGGCTCCGTGGACGCGCCCGAGGAGCGCGAGGCCGAGCGCGCCGCGGGCGTGGTGGCGGGCGGGGGACGGGTGGCGGTGGCGGCGGGCGGCGCGCTGGCCCTGCGCCGCGTGCCGGGGAAGGACGCGCAGGAGAGCTGGGATGCGCTGGTGGAGGGCGTGGAGGTGCGCGACGTGGAAAAGGAGAGCAAGGACACCGCGGGGCGCCGCGGCCGCGCCGACGAGGCGGTGAAGCGGATGCTGCAAACCGCGTCGGGGCAGAAGCTGGCCAACCAGCTCTACGCCGCCTTCTGCAAGAAGGACCGGTGCCGCACGAAGATCCGCGTGGTCTTCGCCGACCGGGTGCCGGGGAACGAGGCGGGGCTCTTCGAGCCCTCCGACGCGGGCGCGCCGTGCTACACCGTCTACGTCAAGCACGTCTTCCCGCCGACGCCGGGGGCGGTCCAGCTTCCCGGCGGGTGCTGGCCCGACAACAAGGCGCCCGAGACGGTGTGCTACAGCTACTCCGACCCGGCGTCGGACATGGCCAACACGCTGTACCACGAGTCGCTGCACGTGTGGTTCGTGAACACGCAGGGCGATTCGGCGATCTACCCCACCGGCCACATGGACGTGAACCGGGGCGAGATCGACCCGCTCTTCCTGAAGAAGCTGCGCGAGATGGCGGCCGACCTCGATGCGCTGGAAAAGAAGATCCACGCCGAGGAGGCGAAGCGGAAGGCGCAGCAGGCCCCCGCCGCGCCGCCGGAGTCGAAGGTCCCGCTGAAGGAGCGCGACGTGGAAGGCCGCGCCGAGCCCCGGGAGCCGGCCAAGCCCGCCGGCGAGCGCCTGGTGGGCGGCGAGGTTTCGCTGCACGCGGGCGGCGCGGGTGGCGGAGGGCTCAAGTCGTTCAGCGGGAGCGTGGGCGCCGACCTGATCCTGGGCAACATCCACCAGCTTCGCCTGGGCGCTCGCGGCGTCTACCTCACGCCCGGCCACCTGCTGGCGGGCGGCACCGTGGGCACGCGCATCCTGGAGGGCGGCGGGGCCGGCGGGAAGGTGGACAACCCGCTCTTCTTCGACGTGGAGGCCGGGGTGCTCGCCGAGCTCGCGCCGGGCGACGCGGGGCGCTTCACCGACAACGTGGCGGGCTTCGCGTCGGCGGGCGTCGGGCAGGAGTACGGGACGCAGGGGGCGCGCTTCTTCTGGCGGGTGAGCGGCTTCGTGATCGTATCCGACCGCGCCTTCAAGGACATGCCCGAGACTCCGTCGGGCGGCGGCGGGAAGCCGGTGGCGGGCGGCGGCGCGGCGGGCGTGGGCGTGCGGTTCTGACGGACACCATCAACACCAGATCGAGAGACGGATGAGCTCCTTTCCGGGAAGCCCGCGCCTGCTCAAGGGCGCCATCGTGGGGATCGACCCGTTCAACCCGCTCGCGAGCGTGGTGGTGTTCCAGTACAACCCCGACGCCCTCACGCGGCGCATCTCGGCCAACGCCGCCAACGCCAACCCCGCCCGTGGCGAGGCGCTGCGGCTGAAGGGCCCGCCGCAGGAGACCATCAACGCCACCGTGGAGATCGACGCCACCGACCAGCTGGAGCGCGCCGACCCGATCGCGGGGACGCTGGGGATCCACCCCACCCTCGCCTCGCTGGAGATGCTGCTGTACCCCAAGACCGCGCTGGTGCTGGCAAACGAGGTGCTGGCCCGCGCCGGGGTGATCGAGGTGGTGCCGGCCGAGGCGCCGCTCACGCTGTTCATCTGGGGGATCAAGCGCGTGCTGCCGGTGCGGCTCACCGAGTTCACCATCAACGAGGAGCAGTTCGACCCCAGCCTCAACCCCATCCGCGCCAAGGTGACGCTGGGGATGCGGGTGCTCACCTACCAGGACCTGGGGCTCGCCTCGCCGGGCGGCGCGCTGTTCATGGTGCACCAGGTGGTCAAGGAGGTGATGGCCACCATCGGCGGCGTGGGCGCCATCGCCGGCGCCGCCACCGCCTCCGTCCGCATCGGCTGACCCGCAACCCGCTGCCACCACCGTCGCGCTGTCGATGGAGTCGGCGGATCGGTGAACCGGTGGATCGGTGGCTCGGTGGCTCGGTGGATCGGTGGCTCGGTGGCTCGGTGGCTCGGTGGCTCGGTGGATCGGTGGATCGGTGGATCGGTGGATCGGTGGATTGATCGGATCAGCCGATCCGTCGATCAGGCTCGCTCGCCCCGGCAGACGGGCAGAGGCAGACAGGCAGACCGCGTGGCGCGGGCGCGGACGGATGGCCGCACCTTCGCCGTCTCGATTTGACAAGGCGCACCGCGCCTCAGCACTCACGCACTTCGCACTTCGCACTTCGCACTTTCGTACTCTCGTACTCTCGTACTCACGCACTCGAAAGCCGACCCATGTTCGACTCCGCCAGCCGCTACGCCGCCCTGCCCACGGGTGAGATCGAGGTTCCCGAGCCCGACGGCACCACGCGCACCGTGCGCTACGCCCGCCGCCGCTTCGTGCCGCAGCCGGGCGAGAACACCACGCTGGTGGAGCACATCGTGGAGCAGGGCGACCGGCTCGACCGGGTGACCGCGCGCTACCTGGGCGACCCCACGCAGTTCTGGCGCGTGTGCGACGCCAACGGCGCGCTGCGCCCCGAGGAGCTGACCGAGCAGCCGGGGCGGCGCATCCGCATCGCGCTGCCGGGGGTGTAGCCGTGCTCACCAGCCAGCTCGGCGTGCGCCTGGTCCTGCTGCTGGGCGACGCCGTGCCGCTCCCCGCGCCCTACGAGGTGGTGACCGCCCTCACCCAGGCGCAGGTGACCATGGACGCGGGCGGCAACGACGGCTTCCAGCTCACCTTCCGCATCGCCCAGGACGCGGTGGTCGACTTCGGGCTGGTGGTGTCGGGGCTGCTCGACCCGTTCAAGCGCGTGGTGATCGCCGTGCTGGCCGGCGCCCTCCCCGAGGTGCTGATCGACGGCGTGATCACGCACCGCCAGGTGACCCCGGCCGAAGACCCGGGGGCGAGCACCCTCACCGTCACCGGCAAGGACGTGAGCCAGATGATGGACCTGGAGGAGAAGAACGAAGAGTACCCCAACCAGCCCGACTTCGTGATCGCCGGCCGGGTGATCGCCGGCTACGCGCAGTACGGGCTGATCCCCGCCACCACGCCCACCACCGACGTGCCGATCCAGCTGCAGCGCATCCCCCGGCAGGCCGAGACCGACTTCCGCTTCCTGAAGCGGCTGGCGCAGCGCAACGGCTACGTGTTCTACGTGGAGCCGCTCACCTTCGGCGTGAACACCGCCTACTGGGGCCCCGAGATCCGCGCCACGCCGCCCCAGCCCGCGCTCACCGCGGGGCCCTACGGCAACGTGAAGGGGATCCACTTCTCGCACGACGGGCTGGCCCTGGTGGGAACCACGGGGACCTTCGTGGAGCCGATCAGCGGCACCGTGCTCCCCATCCCCCCGCTCCCGCCGCTGCGCGTGCCGCCGTTGGCCGCGGTGCCGGTGATGCCGCGGCGCACCACCATCGCCCGCGACACCGCGCAGGCCAACCCCGCGCAGGCCGCGCTCAGCGTCCTCTCCTCGCAGAACAACGCCCCCGACCCGCTCACCGCCGACGGCGAGGTGGACACGGCGCGCTACGGCTCGGTCCTGCGCGCGCGCAAGCTGGTGGGGGTGCGCGGCGCCGGGCTCACCCACGACGGGCTGTGGCTGGTGCGCCGCGTCACCCACACGCTGAGCCCCGGCACCGGCGAGTACAAGCAGAGCTTCTCGCTCTCGCGCGAGGGCACCGTCTCGTCCACGCCCGCGGTGCTGCCATGAGCGGCCCGCCCTTCTGGGGGAAGTACCGCGGCATCGTCAGCGACAACCAGGACCCGCTGATGACCGGCCGCGTGCGCGCCAAGGTCCCCGACGTCCTTGGCGACAAGGAGAGCGGCTGGGCGATGCCCTGCGCCCCCTTCGGCGGGAGCAAGGTGGGGATGTTCTGCGTGCCGGCGGTGGGCGCCGGGGTGTGGATCGAGTTCGAGCACGGCGACCCCGACTACCCGGTGTGGGCCGGGTGCTGGTTCGGCTCGGCCAAGGACGTCCCCCCCGACCTGCTGGCCCCGCCGCCGCCCTGGAAGAAGGTGATGATCGTGACCGAGGGCGGGCACTCCATCCTGCTGGACGACACCCCCGGCGTGGGCGGGATCACCCTCAAGACCTCGGGCGGGCAGAAGCTGGTGCTGAACGACATGGGGATCGAGATCGACGACGGGCAGGGCGGGAAGATCCAGATGCAGGGGCCCAAGGTGACGGTCAACAACGGCGCGCTGGAGGTGATCTGATGCCGGGCTACGTGATCCAGATGGGCGCCACCGTGCTGTGCGCGCACGGCGGCCAGGCGCAGGCCACCTCGCCCTTTCCGCGGGTGACGCTGGGCGGGCAGCCGGTGACCACCCAGCCGGCGCCGTGGACGGTGGCCGGGTGCCCCTTCCCGCCGCCGCCGGCGGGCGCCGGGCCCTGCGTGACCGCCAGCTGGGTGACCGGCGCGCTGCGGGTGAAGGCGGGGGGGCTGCCCGTGCTCCTGCAGGACAGCCAGGCGGTGTGCGTGCCCACCGGCACCCCCCTCAACGTGGTGATGGCGCAGGTGCGGGTGAAGGCGATGTGACCCGGAAGGCGATGTGACATTCGCGGACCCGCGGCCCCTGCGCCCCGCGTCCCCGTTCCACCCGACGTCCCCGATCCGTTCGGGCTCGCCGTACACGAGACACCGATCCCGAGAACCACCGGCACCATGAACGTCGACTTTCCCTACCGCATCGACGGGCGCGGGCGCACCGCCACGGCCGACGACGACGACCACATCCGCGACCTGATCGAGCAGGTGCTCTTCACCTCGCCCGGCGAGCGCGTGAACCGCCCCACCTTCGGCAGCGGGGTGCTGCAGCTGGTGTTCGCGCCCAACAGCGACGCGCTGGCGGCGGCCGCGCAGTTCACCCTGCAGGGCGCGCTGCAGCAGTGGCTGGGCGACCTGATCCAGGTGGAGGCGGTGGAGGTGGAGAACGACGACGCGGCGCTGCGCGTGACCGTGGCCTACCTGGTCCGCCGCACGCAGCAGCGGCGCGCCGCCGTCTTCGAGCGCGAGGCCGTCCGGTGAGCGGCGCCCTGTACTTCTGCGGCGACGAGCGCCGCCGCGCGCAGCTGCGCTTCGGCGGGAGCGGGCTGGCGGGGATCGACTTCCTGGAGGTGGGCGACCTGCCGGGCAACGACGGGGCGCAGCGCCTCCTGCGCGTCACCTTCGTCAACCCGCCCGCCCCGGCCAGCGCGCTGCGCGCCGCGCTCACCACCGAGAGCGTGGCCGTGACCGGCGGCGACCGGGTGCGCGGGATCCGCGTGACCTCGGTCTCCTTCACCGGCGACGAGATGCGGGTGGAGGTGGACCGCGCGGGCGACTTCACCGGCTACACGCTGCGCATCCAGGGGCGCGACGGGAAGCCGCTCCCGGGGATGGACCCGCTCCTTTCCTCGGTCGACTTCTCGTTCAAGGCCGGCTGCGCCGCCGGCTCCGACTGCGTGGTCCCGCAGGAGTGCGCGGCCGACACGCCCGAGATGCCGGAGCTCGACTACCTGGCCAAGGACTACACCTCCTTCCGCCAGCTCATGCTCGACCGGATGTCGCTCCTCCTCCCGGGGTGGACCGAGCGCAACCCGGCCGACCTGGGCGTGACCCTGGTGGAGCTGCTGGCCTATGCCGGCGACCAGCTCAGCTACCAGCAGGACGCGATCGCCACCGAGGCGTACCTGGGCACCGCGCGCCGCCGCGTTTCGGTGCGCCGCCACGCGCGCCTCCTCGACTACCCGATGCACGACGGCTCCAACGCGCGCGTGTGGGTGCACGTGGACGTGCGCCCGCGCATCTCCGGGACGGTGTACGACCCGCACGACGAGGATGGGCAGGACGACGGCGACGTGGTGATCCTGCCGCCGCGCGCGCAGCTGCTCACGCGTCTCCCCGGCCGCGCCGCCGTGATCGACGACGCCGACGAGACGGCGCGCGCGCTGGCCGACCGCCCCGAGGTGTTCGAGACGCTGCACCAGGCCGAGCTGCGGCCGCGGCACGGGCAGATCTCGTTCTACACCTGGGGCGAGCGCGACTGCTGCCTGCCGAAAGGCGCCACGCGCGCCACCCTGGCCGGCCACTACCCGCGTCTGCAGGCCGGCGACGTGCTGGTGTTCGAGGAGCTGCTGGGCCCCGTCACCGGCGCGCCGGGCGACGCCGACCCCGCGCACCGCCACGCCGTGCGCCTCACCACCGCCAGCGCCCACGTTCCCGCCACGCCGGGCGAGGAGGGCGCCGACGCGCCGCCGCTGGAGGACCCCGCCTTCCGCTTCGCCAGGGTAGTCTCGGCCGCGCTGCAGCTGCACCCCTCGGGCGGCGGCGCCCCACGCTTCCTGGCCCCCGGCGAGGTGCTGGAGGTGCTCCCCGACTGGGCGGGCACCGACGACGGCGGCGGGAAGCGGAAGTACCACGTGGCCGACGCCGCGGGGGTGGAGGGCCACGTGAGCGCCGCCGCCGGCCAGCTGCGCCTGTACTCGCCCCGGCTCACCGAGATCGCCTGGTCGGCCGAGGACGCGCTGCCGTTCGCGCTCTGCCTGTCGTCCACCACCGACGCGCAGCACGGCGCCCGGCACGTGGCCGACGTGAGCGTGGCGCGCGGCAACGTGGTGCTGGCCGACCACGGCCTGACCGTGGCCCCGCAGCCGCTGGGCACGGTGCCGCTCCCCGACCCGCGCCTGGCCCCGGCCGGCGCCGGCGGCTGCGGGTGCGGGTGCTCGGGCGAGGAGGACGCCATCGCCCCACCCGCGCGCTTCCGCCCCTTCCTGGCCGACGGCCCGGTCACGCAGGCGGCGCGCGTCCTGGCCCCCGCCGGCGCCGCCGCGGCCGACGAGCCGCCCTACTTCGACCCCACGGCCAGCGCCCAGGCGGCGTTCCGCTGGGAGATGGCGCGCGTCCTCCCCGCGGTGGCGCTGTACGACGACGGCGGCTCGGTGTGGCTCCCCCAGCGCGACCTGCTGGCCAGCGACCCCTTCGCCCGCGAGTTCGTAGTGGAGGTGGAGGACGACGGCGAGGCGCGCATCCGCTTCGGCGACGACCGCTACGCGCAGCGCCCCGCCGCGGGGAGCGAGCTCACCGCCGTCTACCGCGTGGGCAACGGCACGCGCGGCAACGTGGGCGCCGACTCGCTGGTGCACCTGATCCTCCCCGCCGCCGTGCGCGCCGCGCGCGACGACGGCGGCGGCGGGTTCGAGGTGGCCGAGGCGACGGGCGCGGCGCGCGACGCGCTGCGCGGGCGGCTGGCGGTGCGCAACCCGCTGGCGGCCCGGGGCGGGGTGGACCCCGAGGCCACCGAGCGGGTGCGGCAGATCGCCCCCGCCGCCTTCCGCGACCCGCAGCGCTGCGTGACCCCGGGCGACTACGCCAGCACCGCCCAGCGCCACCCCGAGGTGCAGCGCGCCCAGGCCACGCTGCGCTGGACGGGGTCGTGGCGCACGGTGTTCCTCACCGTGGACCGCGCCGGCGGGCGCCCGGTGGACGCCGCGTTCGAGGCCGCGCTGCGCCGCTTCCTGGAGCGCTTCCGCCTGGCCGGGCACGACCTGGAGATCGAGGGGCCGCGCTACGTGGCGCTGGAGGTGGGGGTGTTCGCCTGCGTGGACTCGGGCTACTTCCGCGCCGACGTGGAGCGGGCGCTGCGCCAGGCGCTGGGGAGCCGCACCCTCCCCGACGGGCGCCGCGGCCTCTTCCACCCCGACCTGTTCACCTTCGGCGAGAGCGTGTTCCTCTCGCGGCTGTACGCCGCCGCGCAGGCGGTGCCAGGGGTGCGCTGGGCCGAGGTGAGGACCTTCCAGCGGCAGGGCGACCCGCGCACCTCGGCGCTGGAGAGCGGCGAGCTGAAGGTGGGCCGCCTGGAGATCGCACGCATGGACGACGACCCCAGCCACCCCGACCGGGGCGTGCTGCGGCTGGCGCTGACGGGGGGACGATGAGCACGGCGAACGATCCAAGCCTGGCGGGGCTCGACGGCTGCGGCTGCGGCGGTGGCACGGGGCAGGAGACCCCGGCCGACGTGCGCAACCGCCCCGGCCTCCCCGCGGTGGCCTACCGCGTGGGCACCCACGCCACCTTCCGCACCACCGCGCTGGCGGCGCTTTCCTCGGCCAGCCGGCCGGCGCTGCGCGGCCTGGGCGCGCGCGACGACGACTTCACCTCGGCGCTGATCGACGCTTGGGCCGCGGTGGGCGACGTGCTCACCTTCTACCAGGAGCGCATCGCCAACGAGAGCTACCTGCGCACCGCCACCGAACGGCGCAGCGTGCTGGAGCTGGCGCGCGCGGTGGGCTACGAGCTGGCGCCGGGGCTGGCCGCCTCCACCCCGCTGGCCTTCACCCTGGAGAGCGCTCCCGGCGCGCCGGGCGAGGTCGCGGTGGCGGCGGGAACGCGGGTGCAGAGCATCCCCGGCCCCGGCGAGCGGCCGCAGACCTTCGAGACGACCGAGGAGATCGCCGCGCGCCCCGAGTGGAACGCGCTCCTGCCGCGCACCCGCGCGCCGCAGTCCGTGCCCTACGGCGCCCGCTCGCTCCTGGTGGCCGGCGTGGCCGCGCAGGTGGCGCCGGGCGACGCCATCCTCCTGGTGGGCGCCGAGCGGCAGGCCGACCCGGGCAACGAGAACTGGGACCTGCGCGTGGTGACCGCCGTGGAGCGCGACGCCGCGGGCGACCGCACGCGCATCCACTGGACCGAGCCGCTGGGCTCGGCGCACCCCTTCGTGCGCCCAGCCGCCCGGCCGCGCCTCTACGTCTTCCGCCAGCGCGCCGCCTTCTTCGCGCACAACGCGCCCGACTGGCGGCTGATCCCCGAGCAGGCGCGCGCCCTGTACAGCCCGGCCGACCCCGGCGTGGCCGACTGGCCGGGGATCGAGCCGCCGTACACGACTACGTCCACCGGCGAGGTGGAGGTGGAGCTGGACGCCCTCTACCCCCGGGTGCAGGCGGGGCAGTGGACGGTGTTCGCGGCGCACGACTACCGCGAGCTGTACCGCATCGGCACCGCGGCCAACGCCTCGGCCGTGGGCTTCGCGCTCGCCGCGCGGGTCACGCGGCTGCGGCTGGACACCGACGAGAACCTGAGCCGGTTCACGCGCCGCGAGACGGTGGTGTACGTGGACCCCGAGGAGCTCCCCCTGGCCGAGGCCGACCTCGCGGAGCCCGTGCGCGGGAGCGAGGTGGAGCTGGCGGCGAAGCTGGAGGGGCTGGCCCCCGGGCGGCGGGTGATCGTGCGCGGCAAGCGGGCACGCGTGCGCCTGGCCCGCGCGGCGCAGCTGCGCCGCCGCTCGGGCGAGCTGGTGAAGCTGGGGACGGGGGCCGAGCTGCGCCTCCTGAGCGCCCCCCGCGCCGGCGCCCCGGTGATGAAGAAGGGCGGCGCCACCGGCCCCACCGTCGACCTGCTGGTGCAGGACGCGCACGGCGTGGCCGGCGCCGTCAACATGGAGGAGGACGAGGTGGTGTACCTCCCCGCCGCGGCGGACGACGCGGAGACTGCGGAGCTGGCGACGGTGCTGGAGGTGCGCGACACTGACCCCGCGCACCCCGTCCTGGTCCTCACCGCGCCGCTGGCCCAGGCCTACGACCGGATGACGGTGGAGGTGGAGGCCAACGTGGCCATGGCCACGCACGGCGAGACCGTGGCCGAGACGCTGGGGAGCGGCGACGCGGCGCGGGTCTACCAGCGCTTCGCCCTGCGCCAGGCGCCGCTCACCTTCGTCAGCGACCCCGCGGCGCCGGGCGGGGCCGCGTCCACGCTGCAGGTGCGCGTGGCGGGGGTGGAGTGGAGCGAGGCGCCCACGCTGTACGGCCGCCGCCCGCGCGACCGCGCCTACGCCGTGCGCATCCAGGACGACGCCTCCACCCTGGTGCAGTTCGGCGACGGGGTGACGGGAGCGCGCCTTCCCACGGGCCGCGAGAACGTGCAGGCCGTCTACCGCAAGGGGATCGGCCGCGTGGGCAACGTGCGCGCCGGCCAGCTGGCGCTGCTGATGACGCGCGAGCTGGGGCTGCGCGGGGTGGCCAACCCGCTCCCCGCCACCGGCGGCGTCGATCCGCAGTCGATGGACGACGCCCGCGCCAACGCGCCCCGCACCGTCCTCACCCTCGACCGCGTGGTGTCGCTGCGCGACTACGAGGACTTCGCCCGTACCTTCGCCGGCGTGGCCAAGGCGCTGGCGGTGTGGACGTGGGAGGCGGGGCGCAGGGGGATCTTCATCACCGTGGCCGGCGAGGACGGCGAGGAGATCCCGCCGGGCGGCGGCGTGCACGACGCCCTGCTGGGCGCGCTGGCCAGCCGCGGCGACGCCTTCGTCCCCGCGCGGGTGGAGGGCTACCGCCCCGTCCATTTCCACCTGGCCGCCACCCTGCGCGCCGATGCCGCCTACCTCCCCGGCGCGGTCAAGGCCGCGGTGGAGGCGGCGCTGCGGGACCGCTTCGCCTTCGCCCGGCGCGACTTCGGGCAGCGGGTGGCGCTCAGCGAGGTCGTCTCCGTCATCCAGGCCGTCCCCGGCGTGGCCGCGGTGGACCTCGACCGGCTGCACCGCGAGGACGAGCCGCCGCGCGCCGCCGCCTTCCTCACCGCCGACGCCCCGCAGCTGGGCGCCGACGCCACCGTCGCGCAGGGGGCCGAGCTCCTGCTGCTGGCGCTGGGCCCCGACGACCTGACGGTGACCGCATGAGCACCTTCGACGCAGGCCGCCTGTACGAGCTCCTCCCCGCCGTCCACCGCATCCGCGACCAGGAGCAGGGCGGCCCCCTGCGCGCGCTGCTGGAGGTGCTGGCCACCGAGTCGGTGGTGCTGGAGGAGAGCCTGGAGCAGCTCTACGACGACCAGTTCGTGGAGACCGCCGCCCCCTGGGCGCTCCCCTACCTGGGCGACCTGCTGGGGATCGAGGGGCTCCCCGCCGAGCCGCTGACCCCGCGCGCCGAGGTGGCCAACACCCTGGCCTACCGCCGGCGCAAGGGAACGGCGCACGTGCTGGAGCGCCTGGCCCGCGACGTCACCGGGCTGCCGGCGCGCGCGGTGGAGTTCTTCCAGCTCCTGGCCGCCACCCAGCACGTGAACCACCCGCGCCCCGAGAACCGCGCCTTCGTGTCGGTGCGCCAGGCGCTGCGGCTGGAGGAGCTGGGCGGCGCCTTCGAGCGCATGGACGGCGAGACCGACCTCCCCCACACCGCCGAGGTGCGCCGGGTGGCCAGCGGGCGCGGCCGCTACGACATCCCCAACGTGGGGATCTTCCTGTGGCGGGTGCGCGCCTACCGCCTCTCCCGCTCGCCCGCCGTCACCCACCCGTCGGCCGACGGGCGGCGCTTCCGCTTCTCGCCGCTGGGGAACGACACGCCGCTCTACAACCTCCCGGTGACCGAGGACGACCCCTCCACCCTGGCCGGCCCGGCCAACGTCCCCGTTCCCATCCGCCGCCGCGCCATGCACGCGCACCCGGCCCGCTTCTACGGCCGCAGCCTGCGCGTGGAGACGGTGGACGGGGACGGGACGCCCGTCCCGGTGGACGTGGCCGCCGTGCGCGTGTGCGACCTGTCGGGGTGGGACGAGGGCGGCTGGCAGGCGCCGGGGGCGGGCGTGCTGGCGGTCGACCCCGTCCTCGGCCGTCTCGCCTTCGGCGACGAGCAGGACGAGGTGCCGCTGGTCACCTTCCACTACGGCTTCCCGGCCGACCTGGGCGGCGGCGAGTACGACCGCGGCGCCCCCGCGGGCGACGTGGGGCGGCGGGTGCGCGTGGTCCGCGACCCCCGGGTGGACGACGAGTTCGCCACGATCGGCGAGGGGCTGGCGGCGCTGGGCATCGGCGGCGGGATCGTGGAGATCGGCGACGGGGGGCGCTACGAGGCCCCGGCGAAGATCAAGGCCCGCGGCCGCCGCATCACCCTGCGCGCGGCCGACGGGGTGCGCCCGACCGTGGTCCTCGCCGCGCCGCTGGAGCTGGATGGCGGGCCCGACGACGCCGTGTCGCTGGACGGCCTCCTCCTGGCGGGCGAGCGCATCGTGGTGAGCGGCGGGGTGGACGGGCTGGCGCGCGTGCGCATCCGCCACTGCACGCTGGTGCCGGGGCTCGCGCTGAACGAGAACGGCGACGCCGTGTCGCCCGGCGCCGCCTCGCTGGAGGTGCACGCCGCCGGCTGCGAGGTGGAGATCGAGCGCTCGGTGCTGGGCCCGGTGCTGGCCGGGATCGACGCGCGGCTCTCCATCACCGACAGCATCATCGACGCGGGGTCGCCCTCGGCGGTGGCGGTGGCGGGTCTCGACGGGGTGGGGTGGGGCCCGCCGCTCACCCTGGAGCGGTGCACGGTGTTCGGCAAGGTGCGGGTGGACGCGCTGCTGCTGGCGTCCGACACCCTCTTCCTGGCGGCGCTGGCCCCGGCCGACACCTTCGCGGCACCGGTGGAGACGCGGCGCACGCAGGAGGGGTGCGTCCGCTTCTCGTACGTGCCCCCCGGCTCGCGCACCCCGCGCCGCTACCAGTGCGTGCCCGCCCGCGACGGCGACGACGCGAAGGTGCGTCCCTTCCCGCTGTCGGCCCGCTACGGGAGCCCGCGCTACGCGCTCCTCCCCCCCGGCACCTCGCGCCTGGTGCTGGCCGGGGGGAGCGACGGGTCGGAGATGGGCGCGTACCACCTCCTCTTCCTGTCCCTGCGCGAGGCGCACCTGCGCGCGCGGCTGTCCGAGTACCTGCGCTTCGGCCAGGAAGCCGGCGTCTTCTTCGCCAGCTGACACGGCCCCTTTCGCTTCCGAGCGCCGCGACCGCGCGGCCGGCCCCAAAACTTTCCCGAGGACTCCATGAAGGGCGACTTCAGCCGCCAGACCTTCGACCCCACCCGGCACTACGCCGGGGTGCGCATGCAGCAGGGGCGCGTGCAGCTCGACGCCGACTGGAACGAGCAGGCCGACCTGGCCCGCCACCGCGACGAGACGGCCACGCTCGACGCCTTCGGGCGGTGCGGGGGGCCGCTGCACCACTCCGCCTTCGGGGTGATCCCCGCGGGCCCGCTCGCGCCCGCCGTGAAGGCCGAGATCACCGCGCGCTTCCCCGGCTGGGCGGCGGCCGCGGGCGACCTGGTGCTCTCGGCCGGGCGCTACTGGGTGAACGGGATCCTGGTGGAAAACGAGGCCACCATCCCCTACACCCGCCAGCCCGACCTTCCCGGTACCCCGCCGCTGGCCGACGGCAGCTGGCTCCTGTACCTGGACGTGTGGGAGCGGCACCTGACCGCGCTGGAAGAGCCGGCGCTGCGCGAGGTGGCCCTCGGCGGCCCCGACACCGCCACCCGGACGCGCGTGGTCTGGCAGGTGCGCGCGCTGGGCGTGCCCGGGGCGGTCGCCTGCGACACCGAGGTGGCCGAGTACGCCGACGTGACGGCCGCGTCCACCGGGCGGATGCGGGCCCGCGCGCGCCGCGAGAGCGCCCAGGTGGACGCGTGCGTCCTCCCCGCGGCGGCCGGCTACACGGGGCTCGAGAACCAGCTGTACCGGGTGGAGATCCACGACGGCGGCCCCGCGCAGCCCTTCCCCGGGCTGGGCGGCTGGGCGGTGGCCACGTTCGACGCGCCCAACCGCACCATGACCCTGGGCTCCACCCCCGGCGGGCTGGGTGTGGGCGACGCGGTGGAGCTCTTCCTCCCGTCATCCACCGACCCCACCGCGGGGACGGTGGCGTGGGTGCAGTCGGTGGCGGGGAAGACGGTGGTGCTGAACGGCGCCTTCACCGCCCCCGACCTGGCGCAGAACCCACGGCTCCGGAAGCTGGGCGCCACCTTCAAGTGGTCGCGCGACAACGGGATCGCCGTCTCGCGCGTGCTCAGCGCCAACCAGGAGCTGGTGGTGGTGGAGACGCTGGGCCCCGACGACGTGCTCGGCTTCCACGCGGGCGAGTGGGTGGAGCTGTTCGACGACGCGCACGAGCTGCACGCGCGCCCCGGGCAGATGCTGCAGGTCAAGGCGCGCAACGACGCCTCGCGCACCCTGGTGCTGAACGCGCCCGTGACCGTGGGCGCCGGCGGGATCGACCTGGCCGCCAACCCGCGCATCCGCCGCTGGGACGGGGTGGGCGCGGTGCGTGGGGACGGCGACTACCCGGCCGAGGCGTACACCGCGCTGGAGGACGGCGTGGAGGTGCGTTTCGAGGAGGGGACGTACGCGACCGGCGACTGGTGGCTGATCCCCGCGCGCACCGCTACCGCCGAGGCGCAGTCGGGCGGGGTGGAGTGGCCGGTGGACGGGGGCGGCGCGCCGCTCGCGCGCGGGCCCGAGGGGATCCTGCACGCCTTCTGCCGGCTGGCCGTCGTGACGGTGACGGGGGGCGCGGTGACCGCGGTGCAGGACTGCCGCTGCTTCTTCGCGCCGCTCACCCAGGTCAACTCGCTCAGCTACGTGAGCGGGGCGGGGCAGGAGGCGCTGCCCGACCCGCTGGCCGCGGGGGAGAAGGTGGCGCTGGGGCAGCCACTCGTCGTCGGCATCCCCAACGGCCACTGCCACCCGGGCGAGGCGGCGGTGCGCTTCACCGTGCGCTCGGGCACGGGCGACCTTTCGCCCGACGGCGTGGGCTTCGGCGGGCAGGCCACGCTGGACGTGCCCGTCGGTTCCGACGGGCTGGCGCGCTGCTGGTGGCGGCTGTCGGGCGACTACGACCCGTCGGACGCGAGGACGCTGCAGCAGCTGGCCGAGGCGCGCCTCCTCCAGGACGGCGTGCCGGTGCAGCTCCCCATCCTCTTCAACGCCTCGCTGAGCGTGGCGCGGCAGGTGGCGTACGAGCCGGGGGCGTGCACGGGGATGGCCGGCCAGAACACGGTGCAGAAGGCGATCGAGCGGCTGGCCGGCTTCGTCCACCTGCACGCCGCCGGCGGCGTGTCGCAGGAGGTGATGCCGGGCGAGTCGCTCGACCGCGTGCTCAGCGTGCGGCTGGCCAGCGACTGCGGGCCCGTCCACGGCTCGGGCCTGGTGCGCTTCGAGGTGACCAAGGGGACGGGGAAGTTCAACGGCGCCGCGGGCGTGACGGTGGACACCACCGCCGCCGGGCTGGCCGAGGTGACCTGGACGCTCGACTCCACCACGCACTTCCAGGAGGTGCGCGCCTTCGTCCTCGCTTCCGCCGGCGTGGTCTCCGATCCCCAGGAGGTGTTCTTCACCGCCACCCTGAGCACGGCCGACCGGGTGGCGTACACCCCGGGCAGCTGCGCCACGCTGGCCGGGCAGGACACGGTGCAGAAGGCGATCAGCCGCCTGGCCGGGCTGCTGCGGATGGAGGCGGCCGGGCCCACCGCGCGCGTCCTCCTCCCCGGCCAGGCGTGGACCGGGGTGGCGGTGCGGGTGGCCAGCGACTGCGGGCCCTACGATTCCACGCAGCCGCTGGTGCGCTTCGAGGCCGACGCGGGGAACGGCACTTTCTCCAACGGCCAGCCGTCCATCGAGGTGGCCACCGACGCCAACGGTGTGGCCAGGGCCGACTGGACGCCGCACCCCTCGGCGCCGCGGCAGGGGGTGCGCGCGCGCTTCGTCGCCTCGCCCGAGCGCCCCGCCGGCACGCCCGACGAGGTGAGCTTCGCCCTGTGGCTGGCCGACGCGCCCAACGTGGCCTACACCCCCGGCCCGGGCTGCGGCGAGCTGGCCGCCGCCCAGGCCGACACGGTGCAGAAGGCGATCGACTACCTGTGCAGCCACGTGGGGGTGTGCTGCGAGGTGACGCTGGCGCCCAACGACCCCGACCTGCTGGACAAGGTCGCCGCCTACGAGCAGTTCACCGACGACCTGGACATCTGCTTCCGCCCCGGCGAGTACGCGCTGACCGGGCCCATCGTGATCAAGAACAAGCGCAGCGTGCGGGTGACCGGGCGCGGCGCGGGGTCGCGGGTCTCGTGCGCGTCGGGCGAGCAGGTGTTCGTCTTCCTGAACTGCGGCACGGTGGTGGTGCGCGACCTGGACGTGGAGGCGGGGGTGTCGCTGGAAGGGAAGCTGGGGCCGCGGCAGAACGGGGCGCTCACCTTCGTCGACTGCGGCGAGGTGACGGTGGAGGGATGCCGCCTGCGCTGCGCGGCCGCGCCGCACCGCGCCTCCACCTGCATCACCGCCGCCGCCTTCGGCCCGCAGCCGTACAACGACCCCACGCCGCTGCAGGTCACGGTGCGCGGCTGCCAGGCGTGGGTGGGCCACCGCCAGAACGGCTTCCTCTTCCTCAACGTGGACCGCGCGCTGGTGGAGGAGAACGTGCTGCGGGTGGACGGGGTGGCCTCGGCGCTCAACGTGGACCCGCTGCTGGTCACGCCCAGCTACGGGCGGATGGTGGCGAACTACCTGTCCACCGCCGAGGGGAAGGAGGTGTACTCGCTTCCCGAAGACCAGCCGGTGGACCGGCGGCTGTGGCCGGTGTTGCCGCTGGTGCGGCTGCGCTACATGCCACGCATGCACAGGTCGCTCATCTACCGGCCCGCGCTCCCCGTGCGGCCGCCGCCCATCGAGGTGAAGCCGGTGACCGGGCCGGCGCTCGCCCAGCCCGTGCGGGTCACGCGGCGCGAGGCGAAGGCGAAGGCGGCCAAGGAGGCGGCGGCGCCCGCCGCCGAGACGGCGGCGGAAGAGGCGCCGGCCGAGGGCGCGGATGCCCCCGATCCGCGCTTCCGCGCGCTGGCCGAGGTGCTGGAGGTGGTGGGCTCCGACGCGATCGTGGTGGCGGGGGTGCACGCGGGCGACGTGCAGGTGCGCGGCAACACCGTCTACGGCTTCCGCCGGGGGGTGCACATCGGGCTGTCGAAGCGCACGCGGGGCGGGCGCACGCAGGTGGCCGCGGTGACCGTCGCCGACAACACCATCGCCCTCAAGCAGCCGGCGATGTACTCGCGCGCCGGCCACGGGATCTTCCTGGGCAACTCGCTGAGCGCGCGGATCGAGGGGAACCGCATCTCGTCGTGGTCGCTCCCGGGGTTCACCCGCGACTTCTTCGAGCCCCGCAGCGAGGGGATCAAGGTGTACGGCCACATCGGCCCCTTCCTTCTGGTGCGCGACAACCACGTGCTCGAGTGCGACATCGGGATCGACATCACCGCGCACAACTGGCGCACCCGGCGCGGCCTGTGGCGCGTGGCCACCAACGTGCTGGAGGCCGTCGAAGATGCCATCCGCATCGACCCCCATTCATCCGACTGGGTGAGGCTGGAGGGGAACGAAAATGCTTGACGGGGCCCTCGTCTGGCGCTATTCTTTCCGGCGGGTAGTCCGACATGGGTGGGTACGGGAAACCTAGATACCCGGGGTTCGATTCCCTGACTACCTGGATGGGTGTGGACCGCAATCCACACCCATTCTTTTTGCCCGGAACCCGAAGTGACCGAAGTGCGCCGCCGGCCGCGTGGAGACGATCTCCACCCGGCCGTTTTGCCGTGCAGCCAACGCGCAGGCCGTCTCCATCGAGCCCGATCGAGAGGCATCCGTTCAGGGCCGGTTCCAAAGGAATTGCCTCACGCAGAGTCAGCAGAGTGAGCAGTCAACAACAACGGGCTTGACCGATCACTCTGCCAGGCTCCGTGTGATCGGCGGTGTGCCGCCGCGAGCTGCTGCCCGTGGTGGCACACAGAGAGGCCGTCGAGCAGTCCGCGAAGCGGACTTTGGGCCGTCGTTGCCGCGAATTCATTCGCCCCGCTCCGCCGCGAGACCACCGGCCCGCTCGCCTCGACCCAACCGGCATCGGCTTTGCCCAATCTTCCCCCACGCCCCGTGGATTCGCACGCGGGCTGCATTCCCGCACATCCGGAGGCCACGTGAAGCCGAACGACCACGACGCGCCGCCGCCGTTCGAGACGCGTCCCCTGCGCGTGCTGGTGGTGAGCGCATCGCAGCGCCGGCAGTACAACTGCCCCGGCGTGGACAGCAAGAGCCGCGCGCTGATGCTGCGCATGGCCGACCGGCTGCCGGGCGAGTGGGAGGTGGACCTCGAAGACCTGGGGAACGTGTACGGCCGCGAGCGCATCCAGCCGTGCAACGCCTGCGTGTCCACCTCGATGGCGCTGTGCTGCTGGCCGTGCAACTGCTATGAGAAGGACGATTCGGCCGAGCCCGACCTGATGTGGAACCTGGACCTGTACGCCCGCCTCGACCTGGCCGACGCGTGGGCCTTCATCGCGCCGCACAACTGGTACGGGCCCACCACCAACCTCAAGGCGATGTTCGACCGCCTGGTGTGCATGAACGGCGGCAACCCGCGCGAGGAGCTGATCGCGCACAAGGACCCCGAGCGCGCCATGGCGCTGGAGCACTCGCCCGAGTGGAAGGCGCTCTCGGTGAACCACCTGGAGGGCCGCACCGCCGCGTTCTTCTGCCACGGCGACGAGGGCGCCGACGAGTTCGACGACAGCCGCCGCCCCGCCAAGCTGCGGCACAAGGAGTATTTCGACCCGGCCCGCGAGCCCTTCGACGACGAGCGCGACGCCTACGCGCCGCTGGTGTGGCAGTGCCGCTACAGCGGCATCGAGGTGCCCGACACGCTCTGGCGCTACTGCACCAGCGGCAAGGGCAGGCCCTACAGCGAGAACCAGGCGGAGGACATGATCGGCGAGGCGCCCTTCATGGCCGCGTTCGACGCCTGGACCGACGCGTTCGCCGCCTTCGTGGCCGCCAAGGGGAAGGTGCCGCCGGGCGAGCACCGCGCCGTGGGGTACGACCCGCCCAAGCACCGCTGGGCCGACACGAAGCTGAAGTGGCGCGAGACCCGGATGCGCCTGGGAATCCCCCCCGCGGGCTCGTCGCCCGCCGAGCAGCAGCGGCTGGGGCTCAACCGCGATGCCACGCTCACCCCGGGCAGGAGCGAGGCCGAGCGTAACGCGAAGTAGCCGTGCCCGGCGAAAGGCGGCCGAAGTCGCTGGCCCGCGCGGAGTTGGGCGGAGGGACCGGGCGGCGCGCGCACACGATGTGCATGGTGGCGTAGTAGCACGGGACGCGACGCTGAACGTCTGCGACCTCCGTTTCTTTACTTCTCCGTTGGCCCGCGATCTATGGACGTGCGCGCGATCGAGCTGTGGATGACCTCCCTCGGCACCGTGTGCTGGGGCCTCTGCTTCTGGTGGATGCACCGCATCTCCACGCGGCAGGACACGCTGCTGCACGAGCTGCGCGAGCAGGGGCGGCGCATCGAGGCGCTTTCGCGCGAGGAGCACGAGCTGATCCGCGAGGTGCACCCGCAGGTGGGCGAGATCCGCCAGAGCCTGGAAGCGGTGGCCGAGGACATGGCCGCCGCGAAGTCCTGACCGTCGCCGCCGTCGCGGTCGCGACGAAGGGAAGGGCGGTTATGCGAGGGCGGCGGAGGGCGAGCAATGACGGTCCTCACGCAGCGCGGGCAGCGTCGACGGAGAAACCGCGGTGGTTTCTGCCGGCGCTGCCCGCGCTGCGTGATACCGGATTACCCAGCATCGTTCCGGGATCTGGTTCGCCAGGGTTCTCACAGAGGCCACGGAGGACACGGAGGACACGGAGAAAAACCTCCGTGTCCTCCGTGACCTCTGTGAGAGCCGGTTCGGGCCGGGACCAGAACAATGCCCGGGAAAGCGGTATGAGGATCGTACTCGACCTACGCCTACGGTCTGACCGGCTTCCGGCGCGGAGGGGGAGCGGTCAGCGGGCGCCGGACAGCAGCTCGCGCATGGCGTCGGCCACGTCTTGCGGGGCGGCGCGGCCCTTGGTGAGGAAGCGCGTCTCGCCCAGCTTCAGCTGCTCGCGCTCCTCGGCGCTCAGGTCGTTGGCGGCGTACACCACCACCGGCACCGCGCGCAGGTGGTCGTGGGTGCGCAGCGCTTCCACCACGCGGAAGCCGTCCTCGTCCGGCAGCCCCACGTCCAGCACGATCAGGTCGGGGAGGAGCGTGCGCGCCTGCTCGATGGCCGCGGCGCCGGTGTAGGCGCAGTACGTCTCCACGGCGTCGGAAAGGGTCTCGGCCAGGGTGTGCGCCAGGTCGGCGTCGTCTTCCACCACCAGCACGCGGGGGATGCGCGCCCGGCGCTCCACCACGCGCCCCACCGCGTCGGCGATCGCCGCGGTGCCCGCGTCGCGCTCCAGCCACTCCACCGCCACCGCCGCGGGAAGGACGCCGCTGGCCAGCGGCTGGCCCCCCACCATCACCATCGGCACGTGCCGGGTCTGCGGGGCGCGGCGCAGCTGGGCCAGGGTGCCGGGGCCGTCCATCCCCAGCGCCAGCACGATGGCCGAGGGCGTCTGCCTGCGCGCCAGCACCGACGCCTGCCGCCCCGACGCCGCCTGTAGCACGGCGTAGCCCTGCCCCTCCAGCGCCTCGGCCAGCGCGCGCCGGGCCTCCTCGTCGCCGCAGCACACCAGCACGCCGGCGGGGCGGGGCGCAGTGGCGCCCGCGGCCGGGGCGGGCGCCGGCGGCGTGGACGCGGCGGGGAGGGTGAAGGTGAAGGTGCTCCCCCGGCCCAGCTCGCTCTCCACTCCGATCTCGCCGCCGTGCTGCTGCACGATGGTGCGGCTGATGGCCAGCCCCAGCCCGGTGCCGCCCTTCTGGCGGCTGTCGGAGCTGTCCACCTGCTGGAAGCGCTCGAAGATGGTCTCCAGCTTGTCTTCGGGGATGCCGCGCCCGTCGTCTTCCACCTGGAAGCGCGCGTGTTCACCCACCAGCCCGGCCCGCACGCGGATGGTCGCGCCCGCGTGGGCGGGGCTGAACTTGACCGCGTTGGACACCAGGTTGGTGAGCACCTGCACGATGCGGTCGGGGTCGGCCTGCAGGGTGAACTCGTCCACCTCGGGCTCCAGCGCCACGCCCGCGCGCTCGGCCATGTCGCGCACCGCGTTCAGCGCCTGGCGCACCAGGTCGCCGCTCCCCACGGGACGGCGCTCCATGGAGATGGCACCGCTCTCGATGCGCTCGATGTCCAGGATGTCGTTGATCAGCCGCACCAGCCGCTCGGAGTTCTGCGTGGCGATCTCCACCAGCCGCTGCGCGCGTTCGGACAGCTCGCCCAGCTTGCCGCTGCCCAGGAGGCCCAGGCTGCCGCGGATGGAGGTGAGCGGGGTGCGCAGCTCGTGGCTCACCACCGACACGAACTCGCTCTTGAGCCGCTCCACCTCGTGCCGCGCCGAGATGTCGCGCGCCACCGCGTGCATCCCCTCGATGCGCCCCTCGCCCGCCATCAGCAGCTGCACCACCTGGCCGATCCAGATCTCGCGCCCGTCGCGCCCCACGGCGGGGAACTCGAAGTAGGTGCTGGGGATGCGCTCGCGCAGCTGGCGGGCGTAGAGCTCGGCGGCCGCGGCGTGGTAGTCGGGGCGGATCAGCTCGCTGTAGTGCCGCCCCAGCACCTCGCGCGTCTCGTAGCCCAGGATGCGCAGCGCCGCGGGGTTGGCGTAGGTGAAGTGGCCGTAAGGGTCGGCCTCGTAGATGATGTCGCCCGCGGCTTCCACGATGCGCCGGTAGCGCTCCTCGCCGGCGCGCAGCGCGGCGGCCGCGTGCTCGCGCTCGGTCACGTCCTGCACGGTGCCGAACATCCGCACCGGCCGCCCGTCCGCGTCGTGCAGCACCTGGCCGCGCGAGTGCAGGTGCAGCACGGTGCCGTCGGGGTGCACCGCGCGGAACTGGTTGTCGAGCGTGCCGCCCTCGGCCACCGCCGCCGCCACGGCCGCCTGGTGCGCGGCGCGGTCGGCGGGGTGGATGCGCTCCAGCATCAGGTCGTAGCTGGGCGGCACGGTGCCCGGTTCCACCCCCAGCAGGCGGAAGTGCTCGTCGCTCCAGGTGCCCGCGTCGGCCACCAGGTCCCACTCCCACGAGCCGATGCGGGCCAGGCGCTGCGCCTCGCTGAGCCGGCGCTCGCTTTCGCGCAGCGCCTGCGCCGTCTGCTCGCGCTCGGTCACGTCGAGCGCGGCGCCGCCCACGAACCCTTCGCCCGAGCCGGTGCGGAAGGCGAACTTGAACACCTGCCACACCACCGAGCTCCCGTCGGGCATCGCCGTCGGGCCCACGTATTCGAGCGTGCCGCCGCGTTCGATCAGCTCGCGGTCCATCTCGGCGGTGCGGCGCGCCACCTCGGGCGTGGCGTAGTGGTGGTCGGTGCGGCCCACCGCCTCGTTGCGCGTGGTGTGGAAGTAGCGCTCGAACCCGGCGTTCACGTACACGTAGCGGCCCTCGGCGTCCTTCACGAAGGCCAGCACGGGCGAGTGGTCCATGAAGGCGTTGAAGCGTTCCTCGGCGTCGCGCAGCGCCTCCTCGGCGCGCTCGCGCTCGGCCAGCTCGCGGCGCAGCTCCAGCTCGGCGCTCGCGGCGTCGGCCAGCCCCTTCAGCAGCTCCACGTCTTCGTCGCGCCAGTCGCGCGGAACGTCGTCGCGCACGCACAGCGTGCCCAGCACGGCGCCGGCGCGGTCGCGCAGCGGCACGGCCAGGCAGGCGCGCACGCCGGGCGCCGGCCGCGCCACGCGCGGGTCGGCCGCGGTGTCGCGGATCACCAGCGGCACGCCGGTCTGCGCCACCTCGCGGCAGAGCACGTCGTCGCCGTCGTCCACGGCGCCGCCGGAGCCGGCGCGGGTGAAGGCGGCGGCGGGCGCGCGCAGCGCCAGCGACGCGAGCCGCTGGATGCGCTCGATCACCTCGCGCGCGCCCGCGTCCAGCGGGGGCGCGGCGTCGGCGGGTGCGGCTTCGGGTGACGGGTCGGCGGGGGGCTGGTCTGGCATCGGCTCGGGGCGGGTTCTCCGGAAACGAGGGGCCGAGCGGTTCGGTGCAAGAAGAACACCGAACGGGTCATAGCCTGATCCTCAAACCCAAAGCCGCGTTTCACACGGAGTCAACGGAGTCAACGGGGTAACGGAGTCAACCGAGGCGACGGATGGAGTCCGGCGAGCCGTGCGGCCTCTCGTAGAACACGGGAGCAGTTCGGACGAGTGGAGGAAGCACGAGATGGGCGCGGACCGGTTCGTCGTCCCCCCACGCCGCTCGCCCGGCATTGCGCGCCGTCGCTGCGGCGATTCTCTTCCCCCGCCATGCGTATCGTACTGCAGCGCGTGTCTCGCGCAAAGGTGACGGTGGACGGCCGCGTGACCGGGCAGATCGGCCGCGGCCTGCTGCTGCTGGCCGGCTTCACCGAGGGCGACACGGAGGACGCGCTGGCGTGGATGGCGAAGAAGGTGCTGCAGCTGCGCATCTTTCCCGACGGGGAGGGGAAGATGAACCGCTCGGTGGAGGAGGTGGACGGCGCGATCCTCGTGGTCAGCCAGTTCACGCTCTACGGCGACGCGCGCAAAGGAAACCGGCCCAGCTTCATCGCCGCCGCCCGGCCGGAGATTGCCATCCCCCTGTACGAGCGCTTCCTGCAGTTGCTGCGCGACGCCGGCCGCCCCGTGGAGACCGGGGAGTTCGGCGCGATGATGGACGTGGAGCTGGTGAACGACGGGCCGGTGACGCTGATTCTGGAGCGGTGAGGGAACGGGTGCTGAGTGCTGAGTGCTGAGTGCTGAGTCATCGCTGCGTTCCGCCGGTCCCCCAGAGGCTCCCGGGTTCCCGGTGCCGAAGCTGCGGTTCGCCGGCCCCGCAGGGCCCTCACCCTGCCGCTTCGCGGCTGTCCCTCTCCCAAAACGACCTGGGAGAGGGACGTGGGGCGCTTCGCGCCGGCGACTCCGTTCACGCTGAAGCGGCAGTGCTCCCCTTTCTCCCGCGACGGCGGGGGAGAGGGGCCGGGGGAGAGGGGGCTGCCGCGGCCGCGCCCATGCCTGTCGCATCGCACCACGCCGCGCTGGCGTCTCGACGGATCGATGCACCTACGAACTCACGCACCTGTTCAACCCGGCCCGATGACCGACCCTGATACGACGCCCGCGATCGTCCTGGCCTCGCAATCGCCCCGCCGCGCCGAGCTGATCGGGCGGCTGGGGCTGGAGTTCGAGGTGCGGCCCGCCGACATCGACGAGAGCTACCAGCCGGGCGAGACCCCGCCCGAGCACGCCGAGCGCCTGGCGCGCGAGAAGGCAGAGGTAGTGGCCGCCACGCACCCGCACGCGCTGGTGGTGGGCTCCGACACGATCGTGGTGATCGACGGCGACGTGCTGGGCAAGCCCAGGAGCCGCGAGCAGGCGGTGGAGATGCTGATGCGCCTGAGCGGCCGCGACCACGAGGTGTGCACCGGCGTGGCCGTGGCGCTCGGCGGCCGCGTGGAGAGCGGGCTCGAACGCGTGCGCGTGCGCTTCCGCATCCTTTCGCCCGAGGCGTGCGAGCAGTACGTGGCCACCGGCGAGCCGATGGACAAGGCGGGCTCCTACGGCATCCAGGGCTTCGGCAGCGCCATCGTCGAATCCATCGAGGGAGACTACTTCGCCGTGATGGGGCTGCCGGTGGTGCGGATGCTGGGGCTGTTCGAGCGCTTCGGCTGGCGCTACGCCTTCGGGCGGCTGGAGCGGGTGTAGGGCGCGGCCCAGAGCGGCTGCGGCCGGCCGTCCGGCGAGCACGGGCGGTGTAGCACGAACGAATTCGGGGAATGCCCGCGGGCGGCGCACGATGCCGTCCCGCGGGCATTCCGCTGATCGGAGCACCCATCATCGGCATCGGTTCCGTCCGCCGGCCCGTCTCGAATCGGATTGGATCGGGCGACCGCCCGTGCACTCGGGTGGACCGCCTGGGAAGGATTGTCACACGGAGCAATGGAGGGAACGGGGGAGTACTCGCAGGTCTCCGACTCTTCCCAGAGCGCGGAGGCTCGTTTGGGATGGGAATCGGATCCCCATGCCTTGACTGTCCACTGCCTGATGACGGGTTTTGAATCCGTTTCGTCTTCATCATCGCGAAAACGAGAGATTTCGCTCCCTCTTGACACGCCCTGAATGTCTTTAGATAATCTGACGTAAATTGTTAGTATACCGATCGTTCACCTCGGAGGAGGCCGTATGAAGCTGCACCGTTTCGCCGCGCTGGGCCTGGTGGCGTTCGCCGCCGCGTGCTCGGAGGCGCCCACGTCCAGCGTGAGGGCGCCCAGCGCACCGAGCAGGAACGTCACCGTCAGCGTTACCGTTTCGTGCCCCGCCGTGGTCTCGGTGGGGAGCTATGGCTATTGCAGCGCGACGGGCCGCGACCAGTACGGGGCCGTCACCTCGACCCTCTCCTATGGCTGGAACAGCACCAACCCTTCGTCGGTCTCGTCGTACGGCGCCGGGCAGATCTACGCCAACGCGCCGGGCGGGGCGTGGATCGGCGCGTGGGTCGACAACAAGTACGGCAGCACCTTCGTGAACGTATCCTACACACCCGTGCTGACCAGCGTGGCCGTCACGCCGTCGTCGGCCAACGTGTACCAGGGCGGCACCACCGCGCTCACCGCGAAGGCGTACGACCAGTACGGCTACCAGATGAGCGCGAGCTTCACCTGGTCGAGCTCCAACACGTCGGTCGCCACGGTGGGCTCGACCGGCGTGGTCAGCGGCGTGAGCCTGGGGAGCGCCACCATCTTCGCGTCGTCGCTCGGGAAGACCGGCAGCGCGTCGGTGACGGTGGTGAACCCGCCGCTGTCGGTGGGGATAAGCGGGCCGCAGTACGTGTCGCTTCACGCCTCGTCGCAGTATACGGCCTCGGCCAGCGGCGGGACGGGACCGTACACCTACGAATGGCGCTCGCGGCAGGGCAGCGGCGGCACCTGGTATTCGTGGAGCGGCTGGTTCAGCACCGGTTCGTCGAACTACACCTTCGCGTCGATCAACTCGTGCGGGCTAGACCGCGACAACCTGCAGGTGCGGGTGACCGACAGCCTGGGCGCGACGGCGATCGGCGACCTCACGTTCTACATCACCAATCCCTGCTGACCGGCGCACGCGCCGCGCACCACGGAGCCCCGCCCGGTTCGCAACCGGGCGGGGCTCTGCTCGTCGAGGGGCCGGCTGGTCCGCCCCGCGGGCGGCGCGTATCTTCCGCCGCAGGTGATCCAAGGTTCCGCGCCTTTGCCGGCCGATGGCCGCAGGAGATCGCGCAGCGCGCGGGATCGACGAGCATGCCATGCGGGCCGTGCCGCCCCGAGGCCTGCTCCGATGATCAGCCGTCGGCGGGTGGCCGACGCATTTGCACGCCCGCATTCGCACCCACGCACCCGTTTCTCCGATCCATGATCCTAGCCATCGACCAGGGTACCACCGGCACCACCTGCCTGGTGATCGACGCCGACGGGCAGGTGCGCGGGCGGGCGTACAGCGAGTTCACGCAGCACTTTCCCCGTCCCGGCTGGGTGGAGCACGACGCGGCCGAGATCTGGGAGGTGACCCGGCGCGTGGCCAGGGTGGCCGCCGCGCACGCGGGAACGCGGGTGGACGCGCTGGCCGGCATCGGCATCACCAACCAGCGCGAGACGGTGGTGCTGTGGGACCGGGCCACCGGCGAGCCGCTGCACCACGCGCTGGTGTGGCAGGACGGGCGCACCGCCGACCTGTGCCGGCGGATGAAGGAGGAGGGGAGGGAAGAGGGCGTCCGCGCGCGCACCGGGCTGGTGATCGACCCCTACTTCAGCGCCACCAAGCTGGCGTGGCTCCTCGACCACGTCCCCGGCGCGCGCAAGCGGGCCGAGGCCGGCGAGCTGGCCGCGGGGACGATCGACAGCTGGCTGGTGTGGAAGATGACCGCCGGCCGCCTGCACCTGACCGACCGCACCAACGCCAGCCGCACCCTCCTCTACGACCTGGACGCCGACCGCTGGGAGCCCTCGCTCCTCGACCTGTTCGGCATCCCCGCCGCGGTGCTGCCGGAGATCCGCCCCTCGTCCGAAGTCTACGGCACCACGGACGGGGCGGCGTTCGAGGGCGAGGCGCCGGTGGCGGGGATCGCGGGCGACCAGCAGGCGGCGCTCTTCGGCCACGCCTGCTGGAGCGCGGGGGAAGGGAAGAACACCTACGGCACCGGCGCCTTCCTCCTGGTGCACACCGGCGACCGGCGCGTGCCCTCGGCGCACGGGATGCTGACCACCGCGGCGTGCGGGCCGCGCGGCGAGCGGGCCTTCGCGCTCGAGGGCTCCATCTTCATCGCGGGGGCGGCGGTACAATGGCTGCGTGACGGGCTGGGGATCCTGGGCGACGCGGCCGAGACCGAGGCGCTGGCGCGGTCTTTGGAATCCAACGACGGCGTCTACTTCGTTCCCGCGTTCACCGGCCTGGGCGCGCCGCACTGGGAGCCGCGGGCGCGCGGCGCGGTGTTCGGGCTCACGCGCGGGAGCACGCGGGCGCACCTGGCGCGCGCCAGCCTCGAGGCGATGGCCTTCAGCACGCACGACGTGGCGCAGGCGATGGAAGGCGACGCCGGGGTGCGCATGCCCGGGTTGCGCGTGGACGGTGGCGCCGCCGCCAACGACTGGCTGATGCAGTTCCAGGCCGACGTGCTGGGCGTGCCCGTGCGCCGCCCCGCGCTGGTGGAGATGACGGCGCGCGGCGCGGCGGGCCTCGCCGGGCTGGCCACGGGCTTCTGGGCCACCCCCGACGAGTTCGCCGCCGCCGGGCCGGCCGAGACGGTGTTCGAGCCGAAGATGCAGGACGCGGAGCGCAGCACGGCGCTCGCGGGTTGGCGGCGCGCGGTGGATGCCGCGCGCGCCTGGGCAACGGGAGGATGACGATGGACAAGGTGCTGCTGTGCCTGTGCCTTTCGCTGGGCGCGGGGCGTTCGCGCGGCGACGCGAAGCCGCCGGGCGGCGACCGGCTGTTCGGTGAAGACAAGTTCCAGCACTTCTTCACCTCGTTCCTGGTGACCGGCCTGGCCGGCGGCGCCGCACGGCTTGCCGGTGCCGACCGCACCACCAGCCTGTGGATCGGCGCGGGCACGGGTGTGGCGGTGGGGACGGCCAAGGAGCTGTTCGACGCCCGCAACCCGGCCGAGACCGCGTCGCTGCTCGACATCGCGTGGGACGCGGGTGGCGTGGGCGCCGCCACCGCGGTGGCCGCGCAGGCGCGCTGACGCTCGCTCCCTCGCTTCCCGCACGCGGCCGGAACGCCGCGGAGGATGCGGGTTATATGGAGGCCCATAGGTTGTTCTGCCCCACCGCAGACGTTTCTTCGCGCAGGCGAGGCGCGGGCCCGCACGGGTTCATGCGCGGGCGCGGCGCGTGTCACGGCTGAGGCCGAGAAAGTGTGAGCGGGATGGCTGAGGACCTGGCGACGATTCCCGAGGTGCCCGCCCGGCTGGTGTTCATGGGCGGGCAGAGCAGCGAGGCGCGGGCACGGGTGCTGGCGCGCAGTGCGGCGTGGCGGCGGTCGCAGGCCATCAAGGACCTGCTGCTGCTGGTGCTGGTGCCCTTCGTCTTCTTCATCCCCCCGCACATCCCGTGGGTGCTGCTGGTGATCGGGCTGGCGTTCTTCCGCGCCTTCAACCACAACCGCGAGCACGCAACGCTGCTGTCGCTGCACGGCCCCTGCCCCAAGTGCGGCACCGTGCAGGACTTCACCGAGCTGGGGCGGATGGGGAGCCCGCACAAGGTGACCTGCGCCAACTGCAAGTGGGACTCGTACGTCGAAGTCTCCCGCGCCAGCGAGGCCACCTAGCGTCCGGCACCGTGCGGCGCCTCGAGGGTTCTTCCGGCGAACGGCAACGACGTTTGGATCCTTCCGGAATGCTCGGCTGCCGGCTCTTCCGCGTACGTCCTTCGAAGCCCCACGGAATCTGGCCGGCGGCGAGGGTGGCGGCCTACATTCCGCTCTCCGACGGAGACGGTTCATCCGCCCTGCCGATCGTGGATCCAGAGACTTACCAGGCACCGTGAACGCAGGTCATCGCTCGTCTCAACGCCCGTTCCGCCGGCTCGCGCTGGCGTCCGCCGTCGTCGTCGCCGCCGCTTGCTCGCCAGCGGCGCGCGGCGCGGCGAACCCGTCACCCAACGCAGCCCGGGGGAGCGCGGCGGGGATCCCGGTGCTCACCTGGCACGGGTTCGCCGAGCGGACGCCGGCGCGCGGCAACCTCACCGAAACGTACACGCGCTTCGAGGAGATGCTGGCGTTCCTGAAGCGACACCACTTCCGCTCCGTCTTCCCCGACGAGGTGAAGCCGCGGATGGACCGGCGGCGGATGGTGGTGCTCACCTTCGACGACGGCACCACCGAGCAGCTTCGCGCGGCCGAGATCATGGAGCGCTACGGCTTCCGCGGCGTCTTCTTCGTGATCCCCGATCGCGCGGGGCGCGGCGACGGCCGCTACCTCGACACCGCCGGCATCGCGCGGCTGGCGCGCGCCGGGCACCGCATCGCGCCGCACGGCTGGGCGCACCGCAGCATGGCCACCTTCCCCGACGAGGTGCAGGCGTCGCTGCAGCGCTCGGCGGCGGCCATCGCCCAGCAGGCCGCCCAGCCGCCCGCGGACGCCGATTTCGCCTTCCCCTTCGGCCACTACGACACCGGCGTGGCGCGGGCGCTGGCGGGCAGCTACCGCTACCTGCACACGGTGGATCCGGGGTACTGGGACGGGGCGAGCGCGCTGCTGCCCCGGATGCTGCTGATGAGCGACGTGGACCTGCGCCTGTTCGAGGACTACGTGCTGGGCGGCGCCGCCTACCAGCCCGCGTGGCGGCTGCTTGGCCAGCACGGCGCGCTGACCGACAGCGTGCCCTTCCTGGCCCCCGGCGGCCGCGTGCCGCGCGACGTGCAGGTGTTCGCCGTGACCGCCGACGCGCAGAACCGCAGCTACGTGACCCACCCCGCGCGCGCCGACATCCGCGTGCGCGGCGACACCGCGTGGTTCGACGTGGCCGCCTACATGCGCCGCGTCTATCCTCCGGGCCGCGCGGTGATCAGCTACGCGCTGGTGGTGCCCGACGGCCGCCGCGTGCGCTACCTTGCCCCCGGCATGCTCACCTGGGTCCACGAGCCCACGCCCCCCGCACCGCCGCCCGGCGCACCTCCAGCTCGCCCGTAGCTCGCCGCCGAGCTGATCGCGCTCGACGCGGCTGATCTGGTCGGGCTCCTTCACCCTTCCCGAAATCGCTTCGCGCCGAAGACGGGAACGACACCGGCGCCCGCGCGGCACACGAACCCGCCCACCCTCTCCCGCGAAGCGGGGGAGGGTACGCGCTCTCAGGCGCGGGGAGGGGGCCCCGCGCAGGCGCCCGCATCCCCCGCCCGAATGTCGCCCGCAGCCAAATGGAATCCCGGGCGAGTTCCCGTTGTCCAATACGCAGAACGAGCCGATGCGGCGCTGCCGCCGGGCCGTGATCATCCCCCACACCCCACCGCATGCGCACCCACGCCGACCACGAGCTGATGCAGCTTGCCCGTGCCGGCGACGAGCGCGCCTTCCGCGAGCTGGTGGAGCGCTACGAGCCCACGGTGGCGGCGGTGGTGGTGGGGATGCTGGGCCCGGGCGACGACGCGGACGACGTGGGGCAGGAGACGTTCATCCGCTTCTACCGCTCGCTGGGCTCGTTCCGCGGCGAGGCGTCGCTGAAGACGTACCTGCGCAGGATCGCGGTGAACCTGTCGCTGAACGCCCTCAAGCGCCGCCGCCGCTTCGCCTTCCGGTTCCTGAGCCGCGACCGCGCGCAGGGGCCGCTCCCCGAGCCGCCGGTGGTGATGGACGGCCTGGTGGAAGCGCAGCAGACGCAGGCCCGCGTGCGCGCGGCCATCGACCGGCTGGGCCCCCGGCACCGCCCCGTGGTGGTGCTGAGGATGATGGACGGGTGCAGCACCCGAGAAACGGCCGAGATCCTGGGCCTGCCCGAAGGCACCGTGCTGTCGCGCCTGTCGCGCGCCATGCGCCAGCTGGAAGACGAGCTGCGGCCGTGGATGGAGCTGGACGCGACCCCGCTGGAGACCGTGGAGGTGGAACGATGAACGTGAGGCGGCCGGAAACGCCGGCGGGGGACGAAGGGCGGCTGGAGGTGCTGCTGCGCGCCGGGCGGGCCACGGGGTTCGAGCCGGGGTTCGCGTGGCGGGTGATGCACCGCCTGCGCGCGGAGGAGGCCGACCCGCGGGCGCGGCTGGCGGCGGCGGTGCAGCGGCACTTCGCGCGGCTGGCGCCCCTGGCGGCGCTCGCCACCATCGCCTTCGCCGCGCTCAACCTGCGCGCCGCCGACCGCCGGCAGACGCTGCTCGAGGCGGTGCTGGGGCTGCCGGCCCTCACGGTGGAACAGGCGTACCGGCCCTATTCGGCCGCCGCCGCACAGCAACCCAACACGGAGGGAAGAGGATGAAGACCGAGGCGAAGAGCCTGCTGCTGCTGCTGGGCACCATGTCGCTGGGCGTGCTGCTGGGCGCGGCCGGCAACGGCACCGTGCAGCGCGAGCGGCGCGAGCAGGCCGACGAGATCCGCCATCCCGACGGCTTCGTGGAGCACATGATGGACGTGATCCGCCCGAAGGACGAGGCGCAGCGCAGCGCCATCCTGCCGGTGGTGCAGGCCACCGGCGCGCGCAACGAGGCCATCATGCGCAGCGCCCACACGCAGCTGCGCGCCGCGCTCGACAGCATGCGCATGCGCCTGGCCCCGCGGCTCGACGCCGAGCAGCGCGCCCGGCTGGAGGAGTTCGCGCGGATGCCGCCGCCGCCGGGTATGCCGGGGCCGCATCACGGCGGGCCGGGTATGCGCGGCGGCCCCGGCCATCCTGGCGGCCCGCCCCGCGACGGCTGGGGCCCGCCCCCACCCCCGCGCGACGGGGACGGAAGCCCACCCCCTCCGCGCGACGGAGGCCGCCCGCCGCCGCCGCCTCCGGGCGAGGCCGGCGCCCGGCCGGGTGCACCGGGCCAGCCGCCCACCCCGCCCGCAAGGCCGTAGAACGATGAGATCCGCCCCTCCCCAGCACCGCTGGCGAGGGGCGGATCGTTGTTCTTGGGAGCTGCCCGATCGGAGGTGCCCGCCACGCGCAGTCCGCGAAGGCGGACTTCTCGACCTTTCAGCCGCCGGTTTCAACCGGCGGTCATGGGCGGAACGGCGGAACCACGGCTGCATCCGGAGCCCGGTGCAACCCACGCCGGACGAATCGAGCACCAACGAGAAGGCGGGCCGCCGTTGGTGTCGGCGACCCGCCTCAGTTCAGCAGCAACGGGGAGCGTTCGTGCTCCTCGTGGCCGTGGTGCCGGTGTTCGGCTTCGGTCTCGTGACGGCGCAGCGCCTCCAGGATGTCCTCGCCATAGAACATCGCTATGTACTTGGCCTGCACGTCGGTCACGCGGCGCACCGCCCACACCAGCTCCACGTAGTTGGGCTCGTGCGGCTGCTTGCTCAGGTGCATGCCGCACTCCTCGGGAAGGTGGCTGGCCTTGCGGTTGTTGCACCCCGAGCACGCGGTGACCACGTTGCTCCAGGTGTTGGCGCCGCCGCGCGACATGGGCATCACGTGGTCGCGCGTGAGGAACTCGCGGCCGCGCAGCGCGCCCCGATGGCGGCCACAGTACTGGCAGCGGTAGCCGTCGCGCGCGAAGAGGAAGGTGTTGGTCACCTGCCGGCGGAAACGACGCGGCACGTGGATGAACCGCTTGAGCCGGATCACCAGCGGCGCCGCGATCTTCTCGCGCGCCGAGCGGTAGAACCGGGCGTCGTCAGCCTCCAGCACTTCCGCCTTCCGGTCGATCACGAGCCGCAGGGCCCGCTCGATGGGAAGGATGGTCAGCGGTTCGAAGGATGCGTTCAGCGCCAGACACCCCATACGGATGCACCTTTAAGTAGCGAGGGTGGATACCGTTGCCTGCTGTCACCGGGCTGATGGTTGATACGATCTCAAGGATCGTGCGCGTTCATCCGCACTCCCCGGCCGCCGTCGTAACGCCGGCGTACCGGAGCGGCCACGAACCGGCGCCGCAGATGAAGGATAGTGCGGTGGGAGCACGCAGAAACCTGAACACTCAACTGAAACCTAGCTAAATGTGCCGTGTCCGGTCAAGCTCCGGCACAAGATGTAGTGCTCTCCATTCCGACTTTCCTCCGCCGGCCCCCTCCCAGCTCGCCGCCCTGCTCGCCGCGACTCCCGTCCGCATCGCAGCCGCCTGGCCGTTCACTGTGGAGTTCCGTCCGTCAGACGCGATGTAAGGATGGCGATGCGCCCGATCCTCGTTCTTCCCGCTCTTCTGCTCCTGTCTCGCCGCGCCCGCCCGCGCGCAGCGGAGCCCACTGCCGCGCGGCTGCGGCGCTGTGCGAGGCCGCATGCTCGCGGGCACGCCCGGTTCCGCCACCCGCGGCTGTTCCGCGCCGAGCTGGAGGTGGCGGGGGACCCCCGCGCGGCGGAAGGTGCGCCCGGAGGCCGCTGTGCACCGTCTCGTCGGGCTCTGACGAGAGACCCGGATCCGCCCGCTCGTGAAGGCCCGCCGATCACTGCTCGCGCGGTCTCCCGTCCTTCGCTCGCCCGCCGCTTCCCTCGAAGCGTTCCATCTGCTGAATCCCCGCCCGTTTCGGGGTTTTCCCGGATTGAAGCGACCGATGTGGCCGGCTGGACCAGAGGCCGCCGCCTGTCTGCGTGCGCGGCGATAGGTGGCGGCTGGCGAGTGGTGCCATCGGACTATTATGACGTATATTGGTAGTATCTCTGACTGCACGCCAGGTGGCCACGTCCGTGACTCTCGACGGGCCGAGCGCGCCCGGGCGCGACCCTCGCGGCCCGGTGGTTTCCTTCAGATTGGGAGGCGGATCATGAAGAAGCTTCGGATGAACGTGGACCAGCTCCGCGTGGAGAAGTTCGAGACGCTGCCCGGCGACGCGGAGAACGGAACCGTGCTGGCGAACGGCTTCCTCACCAAGACCGCCGACTGCGGAAGCTGCATCATCGACAGCTGCGTGACCGGCAGCCAGCGGCCGTGCCCCTACTGCCCGTGACCGCCTGACGGCCATGGCCGGTTGCACGGCCATGGACACCCGGCCGCGACCCTCGCGCCCGGTCTTTCCCTTCGGATCGAGAGGCAGACCAATGAAGAAGCTCCGGATGAACCTGGACCAGCTCAGCGTGGAGAAGTTCGAGACGCTGCCGGGCGACGCCACCTTCGGCACCGTGATCGGCAACGCGCCCACCAAGACCAACATCTGCGGCAGCTGCTTCGTGGACAGCTGCGTGACCGGGGCCCAGAACCCGTGTCCGTACTGTCCGTGATCTGTGCCGTCCGGGCGGGCTCAGCCGGCGCTCGGCCGGCTGAGCCCCGCGCGGGACCACCCACCAGGAGCCCGAGATCATGAAGAAGCTGCGGATGGACGTGGAGAAGATCGAGGTGAGCCGGTTCGAGACGACGCCCGAGGGGCCGGATGACGGCACCGTGGTGGCCCACGACGATCACCAGGGCACCAACGTGACCATCTGCTTCGAGAGCTGCTGGCGGGACAGCTGCATCACCGGCCCGCCGAGCCCCTGCGGCGAGTGCCCGTGACCGGCTGACAGCCATGGCCGGTGCATGGCAGCCAACACCCGGGCGCAATCCACTTCGCGCCCGGGTGTTTGCGTGTTCAGAAAGCCGGACGCGCATTCTTCCCCAACGCAGCCGTGCGAAACCGGTGGGTTAGCCTGTCCAAGGGCCTCCGGCGTACGACGTCGCGGAACTCGGGGGGTATCTCCATAAGGTCAAGTGTCTAGAGTGTTGCTCACGCTGTGCTCTTTTAGGTAGACTGCACCCACGATCGAAAAGGTGACGTCCGATCACGGCGACCCGAGCTGAACGACTCCTCTCGTCCAGCGGCAATGGACGACTACTGGCTGGCAGACCTACCAGAGCGCTGTCAGCACGATCGGATCACGCGGATGTTCCTGATGGACCGCGTCCGGGCAAAACTCGAGAGGTGATCGATGGAGCCAATGAAGCCGGGTGAGACAGCCCGCATCCTGAGCGACAACCCCGACGCGGAGCCCGCCGACCTCGCCGAGTACGAGCGATTGCTGTCCGAACGCTTCGCGACCAATCCCGACGTCCCCAATGCATCCGATGAGGCGGGGGTTGCTGCCCGGCGGGAGGCGCGGCTGGCGGAACTACACGGGAAGCTGTTCGGGCAGGTCGTTGCCGGTCGAAGAGGCTGGTGACCCGGCCGCCCGTACCTTCCTGCGGCTTCGTGGAAGTGCGTGGAAAGCGGACACCCCGCCGGATGCTTCCGGCGGGGTGTCTTGCGAAGCAACAGGAGGCGCCTTCCACCCTGGCAGCCGATCGTGCCTCACGGACGTGTTCCGCCGCTCTTTATCACAGCAGCGCCACCGGGTCGCGGTCCACCACCACGCGGATGTCGGCCGACTTGGGGGCGTGGGGGCGCCAGCGCTCGTAGAAGTAGCGCGACACCTTGCCCAGCGTCTGCGCGCTGTGCGAGCGGAGGAGGAAGTGCCAGCGCCAGCGGCCGCGGATGCGGTCGATGGGCGCGGGCGCGGGGCCGGTGAGCACCACGTCGCCCACCTGCTGCGCGGCGATCAGCCCCCCCACCCACTCGGCCGCGGCCACGGCGGCCTCCTGCGTGGCCGTCTCCTCCATCCCGCTCACCACCACGTTCACCAGCCGCGAGTGCGGGGGATAGCTGGGGTCGCGCCGCGTCTCCAGCTCCTTGGCCGCGAAGGTGATGAAGTCGTGGTCCATGGCCGCCACCACGGCGTAGTGGTTGGGGAGCGAGGTCTGGATGAACACCTCGCCGCCCTTGGGCCCCCGCCCGGCGCGCCCCGCCACCTGCGTGAGCAGCTGGAAGGTCCGCTCCGTCGCGCGGAAGTCGGGGAGGTGGATCCCCACGTCGGCGTTGATCACCCCCACCAGCGTCACGTTGGGAAAGTCGAGCCCCTTCGCGATCATCTGGGTGCCCATCAGGATGTCCACCTCGCGGCGCTCCACCCGGCCCAGGATCTCGTGGTGGCTCCACTTGCCGCTGGTGGTGTCCACGTCCATCCGCGCGATGCGGGCGCTGGGGAAGGTCTCGGCCACGGTGCGCTCCACCTGCTCGGTGCCCACGCCCTTGAAGCTCAGGTCCTTGCTGCCGCAGGCCTGGCAGTGGGTGGGCGCGGCCTCCTCGTGCAGGCAGTAGTGGCAGGTGAGCCGCGCGCGCCGCCGGTGGAAGGTGAGCGACACGTTGCAGTTGGGGCACTGCCACACGTTCCCGCACTCGCGGCACTGCACGAAGTTGGCGTAGCCGCGGCGGTTGAGCAGCAAGATCGTCTGCTCCTCGCGCTGGATGCGCTCGCGCACCGCGTGGGCCAGCACGTCGCTCAGGATCACGGGGCCGCGCTCCTGGCCGGGGCCCATGCTGGAGTGCTGGCGCTTGCGCTCGGCCTTGAGGTCCACCACGCGGATGGGCGGCAGCGGCTGGCCGCCCACGCGCTCGGGGAGCTCCAGCAGCGCATACTTCCCGCTCTCGGCGTTGGCCCAGCTCTCCAGCGATGGGGTGGCGCTGCCCAGGAGGCACACGGCGCCCTCGATGCGCGCGCGCACCACGGCCACCTCGCGCGCGTGGTAGCGCGGGCTCTCGCCCTGCTTGTACGAGCTCTCGTGCTCCTCGTCCACCACGATTGCGCCCAGGTCCGGCAGCGGCGCGAAGATCGCCGAGCGCGCGCCCACCACGATCCGCTTCTCGCCCGAGCGCAGCGCCCGCCACTCGTCGTACCGCTCGCCGTCGGAGAGCGCCGAGTGCAGCACGGCCACGCGGTCGCCGAACACCGCCTTGAAGCGCCCCACCGTCTGCGGCGTCAGCGCGATCTCGGGGACCAGGACGATGGCCGTGCGCCCCTGCTTCTCCACCACCTCGCGCAGCAGCTCGATGTACACCAGCGTCTTTCCCGAGCCGGTCACGCCGCGGAGGAGGAAGGTGCCGGGCTCGGGCGTGCGCGACGCGTCCACCAGCGCGCGGACCACGCCGGCCTGCGCGGGGGTGGGCCGGTGCTCTGGGGCCACGCCCTGCTCCACGCCGGCGTAGGGGTCGCGCGACACCTCCTCCTCCACGATCTCGGCCACCTCCTTCTTCACCAGCGCGTTGACGATGGCGTAGGTGTAGCCCAGCTCGTTGACCAGGTGCGTGACGATGGCGGCGCCGCCCATCGCCTCCACCAGCTCGAACAGCTCGCGCTGCTTCTGCGCGCGGCCGAAGGTCTCGTCGCGCTTCAGCAGGCTGGGCAGCTCGCGCAGGCGCAGCACGCGGTGCGTCTTGACCGGCGGCCCCACGCGCGGCCCCTCGGTCACCACCCGCACCAGCCCGAAGTCCTGCAGCCGGCGGATGGTGGGCCACCACACCCGGTCGCCCAGCTCGCGGCGCACGCGGGCCAGCGGCTGCGGCCCGTCGCGCCCGCGCAGCCACTCGATCAGCTTCAGCTCCTGCGCGGCCAGGTCGCGCCCGGGCGCGCTGCCCCCGGCCAGCTCCACGTAGTCGGTGGACGAGTCGGTGAGGCCGGCGGGCAGCGCCGTCCTCAAGACCTGGCCGAGCGGGGCGAGGTAGTAGTCGGCGATCCAACGGCAGAGGCGCAGGACCACGGGGGTGGCGCTGGGCGAGGTGTCCAGCACGCCCACGATCGCCTTCGTCTTCTCGGGATTGTGGACCTGGGCCTCGTCGCGCGGCCGGTCGATCCACCCGATGATCTCCTTGTTGCCGAACGGCGCCAGCACGCGCGCGCCCGGCCGCGCCTGCGAGCGCAGGCCGTCGGGCACGCGGTAGGTGAACGTCCGCGTGAGCGGCAGCGGAAGTGCGACGTCTACGTACAAGCGGGGGTCGGCGGTTCGGGTACGGGGATGAAGGTAGCGGGGGGCGCAAGGAGTCGCAGCGGGCGTGAGGGGTCGACGGAGTGGATGAGATGCCGAGCGCGGTAGACGATGGACGATGGTGCGCGCTCGCGACGCCTCTTTCCCCGGTCCCGGGCCTCGCCTCCGATGGGGAGGGGGAGCACCGCATCCTAGTCGTAACCGGAAGAGTTCAACCCGGCCACACACGCCCAGTCGACTCATTCCAATTCTGCTGGATGATTGTGCATTCGGCCGCAGACGAAATGGCTCACACGGAGGAACGGAGGAACGGAGGAAACGGAGAACTGCTTGTTTTTCCTCCGTTGCCTCCGGTCCTCCGTGTGACATTCTTCCGTGGTGGTTCTTGCGAATGCACAGTCGATTGCCGGATCCGGTATCAAAGACTGCATGCAGGCCGAACGAAGCCCCTCCCCCAGGCTGTTTTGGGGGAGGGGCGGCGCCGCGAAGCCGGCGCGGGGTGGGGGCCCCGCGCGATCTCCGCAAAAAGCCCCTTCCTCCGTCGCGGAGAAGGGGCTTTCTTCATCATCCTTCCGGTCCCGTCACCCGCCGCTCCACTCCCGTCACGCCCTGTTAACCCCCCGTCCGTTCCGCCTCAAGCCCCGTCCGCCCCCGTCTCCGCCGGCACCGCCGCCGTCTTGCACAGGCGCACGACGGCCACGCGGCGCTCTTCGGTCGCCTCCACGCGCAGCTCGGCGTGGTCGTGGTCGATGCCGGGGGCCGGCACCACGTCGCCCACCTCGGGGATGCGGCCCAGCGTGCCGAACACGTATCCGCCCACGGTGTCGAACTCCTCCTCGGGAAGCCGCAGGCCGAAGCGGTCGTTGACGTCGCCGATCGACACGCCGCCGTCGATCAGCACATCGCCCTCGGGGGTGTGCTCGAACTCGAGCTCGGGCTCGTCGTACTCGTCGGCGATCTCGCCCACGATCTCTTCCAGCAGGTCTTCCATGGTCACCAGGCCGTGCGTGCCGCCGTACTCGTCCAGCACGATGGCCAGGTGCACCTTCTGCTTGCGCAACTCCTGCAGCAGCTCGCTCACCAGCTTGGTTCCCGGGACGAAGTAGGCGGGGCGCAGGATGGAGCGCACGTCGAAGCCCGTCTGCTCCAGCTCCTCGCGCTTCTCCAGCAGCGGCAGCAGGTCCTTGGTGAGCACCACGCCGATGATGGAGTCGACCGAGCCCTCGTAGACGGGGTAGCGCGAGTGCCCCTCCTCGATCGACGTGCGCACCAGGTCGTCGAAGGTGATGTCGGCCTCCAGCGCGATCATCGCGGTGCGCGGGGTCATCACCTCGCGCGCCACCGTCTCGCCGAACTCGATCACCCCGCGGATCATGTCGCGCTCGTCCTGCTCGATCTCGGCCGGGTCGGCGCCGTGCGTCACCAGCATGCGCAGCTCCTCGGGCGTCTGCATCAGCGGGTGGAAGCCCGTGTTGCGCACGCCGAAGAGCCGCACCCACGCCCGCACGATGAACGACAGCGGGCGGGTGATGGGATACAGCACCACCGACAGCAGCTCCAGGAACGGGACGCTGAGGTGCGCGGTGATCCACTCGGCGCGGTGGATGGCGATCAGCTTGGGCACCTGCTGCCCCAGCGTGGCGTGCAGCAGCACGGCCGTGGCGAGGGAGACCAGCAGGGCGGGGAGGGGCAGCATCCCCATCGGCTCCAGGAAGGTGCGGGCCGCCAGCACGCCCACGTAGCCCAGCAGCACGCAGGCGGTGCTGCGCGCGATCTGCGCGGCGAACACCAGCTCCTCGAGCCGTTCCAGCGGCGGCAGCACGCGCTGCGAGCGCGGATCGCCCAGGCGCGGGCTGGTTTCGATGCGGGAGCGGCGGACCGCGATGAGGGCGAACTCGGCGGCGACCAGGAAGGCGTTGGCCAGGATCAGCGCCAGCGCGAAGAGGAGGGGGAGACTACTCGGGTCGGGGTCCATTGAATGCTTCGGGGGGTTCCGGGGCCCCGTGAACCGGGGCCCCGCGGTCGCGCGGCCGCGTGTGCCGGGGGATGGCGGGCGCGGTGCGCCCGGCCGGTCCCTCGCTCACGCGCCCCGCGCGGGTGCGCGTCAGGCCGCGGCGCTTTCCGCGGTCTCGCGCGGAGCGTTTGAGATCACCGGGCGGCAGAACCGCAGCCCGATCCCCTCCAGCTCCTCGAGCTCCTTCTCCTTGAGCGCGGGGTAGCGCTCGTGGAGGAACTCGACGGTCTCCTTCATCCACTCCACCTGCTGCTCCTCGCTGCTCTGCAGCACGCCGCAGCGGTGGATGTGCGAAAACAGCTCGTTGCGCGCCTCGTCCAGCGCCGTGGGACGGCTGCTGGGCTTGCGGTCGCGGTCACGATCCCGGTCACGATTACGGCTCAAAGACGCCTCCTGATCTTCAAAAGAACGAACCCTCGCTCGGAGGGTGGAACGACATGCGCGTGTATAGCCAAATCTAACACTTTCCGGCCCCGCGCGAAACCACGCGTTCCCGGTCCGGCGCTTGCGTTTGCCGGTGGTCTGGATACCCCCGTCCCGCTTCCCGGTTCACGGCCGCGATGACGCCGCTCCCCGCCCGCCCCATGCCGCTGCGCCGGCGCCTGGCCACCCCCGCGTGGTGGGTGCCGATGGGGCTCTCCGCCGGCACCAGCGACGTGGGCCGCTACCGCATCCACTGGGTGGAGGCGGGCGCCGGCGCCGAGACGGTGGTGCTGCTGCACGGCCTGTCGGGCTCCAGCCGGTGGTGGCAGCGCAACATTCCCGCCCTGGCCGGTAGCAGGCGCGTGGTGGTGCCCGACGTGATCGGCTTCGGCCGCAGCCACCACTTCGGCCGGCTCCCCGACGTGCCCGCGCTGGCCGCCAGCCTGGCCGAATGGATCGGGTCGATCGCCCCGGGCCCGGTGCACCTGGTGGGGCACTCGATGGGCGGGCACCTGGCCATCCACCTGGCCGCGCGCCACCCCCAGCTGCTGTCACGGCTGGTGCTGGTGGACGCGGCCGGCATCCCACGGCCGCCCACGCCGCGAAACCTGGTGCGCTTCGCCTTCGAGGCGGGGCCGCCGCGGCGCTGGGGCGATCCCCGCTTCCTCCCCGTGATCTGGCGCGACGCGCTGGCGGCCGGGCCGTTCACCGTGCTGCGCGGCCTGCACAACATCCTGCGCGACGACGTGCGCCCGCTGCTGGCCTCCGTAGCCGCGCCCACGCTGGTCGTGTGGGGCGCGCGCGACGGGCTGATCCCGCTGGAGCACGGCCGGCTGCTGCGGGCGTCGATCGCCGGCGCGCGGCTGGTGGTGATCGCCAACGCCTACCACAACTGCATGGTGGACCGGCCGGCCGAGTTCAACGCGGCGGTGCTGAGGTTCCTGGACGGGGAAGAGGTGGGGGAGTGAGGCGGGGCCGTCAGCATGCGTGGACGTATGGTCGGCGCCGCCGCCGCGGGCCGTCACCCTGGCGCTGCGCGCCTGTCCCTCTCCCGAACCGCGGGAGAGGGACGGGGGCTCGCTTCGCTCGCGGCGCGGGTGGAGCACGCCGCAAACGGCTGCCACCCACATCCGCCACGATGCACAGCCGCGCAGGCGGGGAATGGGCTATCCCCACCCGCGGAACGCGGCCCGGCGCCGATCAGCGCGCGGGGAGACGGTTGGGGGCGGGGGGCGCGCCGGGGGCCACCGCGATGCTGCGCAGCGGCGTGGGGTGGCCCACCTGGCCCACGACGCTCACGCTGCCGCTGCGCAGGTTCACCGTGTACAGGCGCGACGGGCCGGTGGCCGCGCCCGCCGGCGTGAGCGTGGCGTAGGCGAAGTCGGTGTCGCCCGCGATGTCGAAGCCCACGTCGTCGCTGGTGTCGAAGCCCAGGGCGCCTACGGTGGTGAGCATGCCGTCGTTGGGCGAGGCCAGCCGCACCAGCACGTCGCGCCCGGCATCGATGCCGAACAGCTCGGTGGCGGTGGGCGCCGGGCGCACGCTGAGCGTGTACGCCGTGCCGGCGATCTGGGGATCTTGCCCGGCGTTGACATCGCCAGGGGCGTAGGCCAGCGTGGCGTCGACCAGGGTCACCAGGGGGCTGGCCGTCTGGTTGACGCGCAGGTTCTGGTCGGTGCCGGTGTGGATGCGCAGACGGTCGACGGCGGGGTTGAAGCCCACGCCGAACGCCGTCCCGGCAAGCGCGGGCGTGATGGCGCCTCCGCCCACCGCCGTGGCCACGCCGGTGCCGGGGATGATGGTGTACAGACGGCTGGTGCTGCTCACGCCGAAGAGCTGGTCGTCGGTGGGGCGAAAGTCGATCCCCACCAGCGTTTCACCCGCGGCCAGGCCGGTCACCGCCACCTGGGCGATGCGCGTGGCCGGGGTCAGCGCGCCGAAGGTGATCAGGTTGTTGGATCCGTCGATCCCGTAGATGGTGCGCCCCGCGAAGCTGCTTCCCGGAGCGCCGGGTGCCCCCGGGGTGCCCGGCGTGCCGGCGGTGCCGGGCGTGCCCGCGGGACCCTCGGGCCCGGTGGGCCCCCGGTCTCCGTCGCACGCCGCCAGCAGCGCTGCGGCCGCCAGCACGCTCCACGTGGCTGTTCTCCATCTCTGGCTCATTTGCATCCTTCTTCCCGGCGTGATGAACGAGGCCGGACAGCGACGTGGACGTGACGGACGGGTGTGGGCCGACGCATTCACGCGATCCCCGGGTGCACCATTCGATACGTCCTCGTTGTCGAAACGGATGTATGAGGCCCGGGATAACCGGCCGCGTCGTGCCGCGGCCGGCGGTCACCGGAGCCGGACGGCGGGAACGGACGGCCGCATCGATTCCATCTTTCGATCGACGCGTAGCCGCCGAGGGCGTCGAGCCGCTACCTTGGGTGTTCCCCGCAGCACGTGTGGCCCTGGACGCGACGCCGATTCCCGTGCACCTGGCAGGTACCCCCATCCGAGTGGCAGCTTCCGCGGCGAGCCCATCGGCCCCATGCGTCCGCTCGCCGCGCCAGTCCGTCGCTCATGCCGGAGGCAAGGGCGGCCGATGACGGCTTCCTCGGGCGAGGCGGCGGTGGCGTGGGGGCGCGAGCACCGGGTGCGCGTGGGGCAGTACGACGTGCGCTGGCGCGAGGCGGGGGAGGGGCCGGCCGTCGTCCTGGTGCACGGGCTGGGGCTGTCGGCCGACTTCTGGTGGCGCAACGGGCCGCCGCTGGCCGCCGCCGGCTTTCGCGTGCTCGCGCCCGACCTGCCGGGCTTCGGCAAGACCGAGGGCCCCGAATACCTGTCGGTGCCCGATCAGGCGCGCTGGATCACCGGCTGGGCGAGCGCGCTGGGGCTGGGGCCCGCGGCCTACGTGGGCCACTCGGTGAGCTGCCAGACGGTGCTGCAGCTAGCCGCCGAGCATCCGGAGCGGGTGACGGCGCTGGTGCTGGCCGGGCCCACGGGCGACCCGGCGCCGCTGCGGCTGCTGCGGCAGGCCGTAGGGTTCGTGGCCGACCCCGTCTTCGAGCCCATGGGGCTGATGCCCGCCGTGGGCGAGCCGTACGTGCGGGCCGGGTTCGGGCGCTGGCTGCGCACCTGGCTGGCGGCCGGGTGGCACGACGCGATGGAGGCGGCGGCGAGAGTGACCGCGCCGGGGATCGTGATCCTGGGCCACCGCGACTTCGTGGTGCGCCGCGGCTTCGCGAATTCTCTCGCCGCGGCGCTCCCCGGCGGGCGCTGTGTCGTTCTGCCCCACGGCGCCCACGCCGTCGTCTTCGATGCCCCCGACGAGTTCAACGCCGAGGTCGTCGTCTTCCTCCGCGACGTCCTCTAACGCGACGCGAATCTCTCCGTTCGGACGTGCACGACGACGCCTGGATGTCATCCTGAACGGAGCCGCTGCGCCCCAACCCGCGTCCGCCACAGGATCATGGCGGCGACTGAAGGATCCATAGGCCGCGTTCGAGCGACAGGCGGCCCTATCGCTCGGGCGGCGGCTATGGATCCCTCGGGCGCCGCCATGCATCGTTGACGCGGAGAGTTCTATGCGGCGGCGCCGCTCGGGATGACATTTCCTTCCGGATGCATCGACTCTTCCCGATGCATCGACGCATTGCCGTGCTTGCCCTGTTCTGCGACGTTGCTGCGTCGGGTTCTTCGCTCCATCTCCCCCACCGCCCGGAGGCTCCGTTGACGCTGATCGAATCTCCCTCTGAAGCGGGCACCGCCTGGCCCCGGCTCGATCTGGACGCGTGGGAGCCCACCCGCGACACGCTGCACATGTGGACGCAGATCGTGGGGAAGGTGCGGATGGCGCTGTCGCCGTGGCTCAACCACTGGTGGCACGTTCCGCTCTACGTGTCGGCGCGCGGGCTCACCACCTCGGCCATCCCGTACGGCGCGGGCACGGTGGAGATCGACTTCGACTTCCTGAGCCACCAGCTGGTGATCGCCTGCAGCGACGGCGGCCAGCGGTCCCTGAAGCTGGAGCCGCGCACCACCGCCAGCTTCTACGCCGAGTTCATGTCCGCCCTGAAGGAGATGGGGGTGGAGGTGAAGATCTGGCCGGTGCCGGTGGAGGTGGAGAACCCGATTCCCTTCGCCGAAGACACGGTGCACGCCAGCTACGACGCCGACGCCGCGCACCGCTTCTGGCAGGTGCTGGCCGCCAGCACGCACGTGATGACGGAGTTCCGCGGGTGCTTCGTGGGCAAGTGCAGCCCGGCGCACTTCTTCTGGGGGAGCTTCGACCTGGCGGTCACGCGGTTCAGCGGGCGCAAGGCGCCGCGGCACCCGGGTGCGCCCAACGTGGCCGATTCGGTGACGCTGGAGGCGTACAGCCACGAGGTGAGCAGCGCCGGCTTCTGGCCCGGCGGCGGGCCCATGCGCGAGGCGATCTTCTACAGCTACGCCTATCCCGGTCCCGAGGGCTTCGCCGAGTGGCCGGTGCGGCCGGAGGGGGCGATGTTCTCGAAGGACTGGGGCGAGTTCATCCTGCCGTACGACGTGGTGCGCCAGTCGGCCGACCCCGCGGCCACCCTCCGCGCCTTCCTCGACTCCACCTACGAGGCCGCCGCCGAGCTGGCGCACTGGGACCGCGAGGCGCTGGAGGTAGCGGGCTCGTCCGGGCGCTGATCGGCGCACGACGGTCGATCGCCCCATCGAAAACAGCTACGGCAGTGAACGCGGAGCAGCGTAGGAAAACGCTGGACGCGGAGAACTGCGTGCCGTTCTCCGCTTCCTCCGCTCTCTCCGCTGCTCCGTGTTCATGATGCGGACACGGCTCTCGGCTGATGACCGGGTTTCGCTGAGCCCTCAGCCCAGCCGTTCCGCGATGGCCCAAGCGAGCAGGGGGAGCATCAGCTCGTGGTGGCCGGTGATGTGGAAGCCGCGGCCGCCGCCGCTTCGCGTGGGCCGCTCCACCACGTTCACCCGTGGGCGGTAGTGGCGCTGCATGTCGAAATCCACCGCGGTGAAGCCCCGCGGCTTGCCGTCGCCCAGGTTGCGGGCGACGGTGAGCGCCTTGAGGAAGACCTCGGGCATCACCACCGCGCTGCCGAAGTTGATCACCACGCCGCCCTCGTCCAGCCCCGGCAGCGCGCCCGCCAGCCGTCGGAAGTCGCGGTGGCCGGTGTCGCCGATGGCGGCGCCGTTGGCGGCGGGGTGCTGGTGGATGATCTCGGCGCCCAGCGCGGGGTGCAGCGTGTAGGGCACGCCCAGCCGGCGGCTGGCCAGCAGCAGCGACAGCTCGGGGTGCGCCAGGTTGCCCCGCGCGTCCAGGTCGCGCGCCAGCGACTCGCCCATCCCCCAGCCTTCGCGCATCCCCCGCTCGAACGCCAGGTTCATGTCGCGCCCCGTCTCCTCGGCCATGCCGAACGAGCCGTCGGCCAGCCCGGCCTCCACGTCTTCGCTGGTGCCGCCCCAGCGCGCCATCTCGTAGTCGTGGATCCCCGCCGAGCCGTTGGAGGCCAGGTGCGTGGCCGCCCCCCGCCTCATCAGGTCGATCAGCAGCGGCGCCAGCCCGGTTTTCACCACGTGCCCGCCCAGCATCCACACCACCGCCCGCCGCGCGCGCACGGCGCCCGTGATCGCGTCCACCACCTGCAGGAACGCATCGGCCTGGAGAACGTGGGGGAGCGAGCCCAGGAAGGCGGCGAACGTCCGTTCTGCGGCGGCAGCGGGCGGGGGCGAGGCGAACTGCTCGGCCAGCACGCGGTTGGGGCGGGCGGCCACGGGCACGGTGCGCACACGCGAAAGGTCCGCCTCGGGGATGCTCCCCGCGGCGGACCCGTCTGGATTTCCGTCGTATTCGCTCACGTCAGCCTGCGTCGGGCGGGCGAGGGAGGGAAGGGGATCACGACCCCGCGCGGTAGCTGCGCATGGACATGGTGAGCGAGCCCACCACCGGCACCCGGCTCTTGATCAGCACGGGGATGCGGCGCTCGTCGTCGGTGAAGTAGATCTCGGCGCGGCCGCCCTCGCCGAACAGGCCGTTGGTGCGGATCACCGGCTGGACCACGATGGTGCGGAAGCGCCCGGCGGGCACCTGCACCGTCTCCTTGCGCACCACGCGCAGCACCACCGGGTTGCCGCTCTCCTTGAAGTAGCGGTTCAGCGTGTACTGGTCGCCCACCTCCAGCGGCAGGGTGCGCGCGTAGAACATGAACGACAGGTCGTCGAGCGGCTTGTCGCTGGCGATGGAGCCGGTCTCGCCGTTGTCGGGCCGGCGGTAGGTGCGCCGCGCCGGGTCGAAGTCGTAGGTGCGGTTGCGACGGTAGCGCACCTCCTGGATGTTCTGGATGAAGCGCCGCGAGAACAGCCCCTGCGTGTCGATCCAGCTTTCGTAGCGGTCGTTCACCCGCGCGGGCCCCATCCCACCCGACACCTGCATCCGCGCGTGGAAGGTCTGCGCGCCGGCCACGGTCTCCATCCCCGCGATCTCCACGAAGCCGCTGCCCACGCTCACCACGCCCACCTTCACCTGGTAGTCGGCGCGCTCACCGGCCGAGAAGGGGAGCCGTGCGCGCGAACCGTCCTGCAGCGGCGCCGCGCCCCCCAGCATCACCACCCCGGCCAGCAGCGCCGCGGCAGATGCGAATCTATTCGAAAACCGAAGCTTCATTCATCCTCCCTGAGAATATCGGTCACTCCGCCGGCCCGTCACCTCCACCTGCGCCAGCGTCCGCGCTTCCCCCGGCTCCCCTGTCGGGCTCGCCGCCTCTGGCCTGTCGGTCGGACCTGCCACCGCTCGCTCCTCCGTCGAGCCCGCCAGCGCCGGCTCCTCCGTCGGACCTGCCACCGCTCGCTCCGCCGTCGAGCCCGCCAGCGCCGGCTCCTCCGTCGGACGCGCCAGACCCGGCTGCTCCTCCGTCGAACCCGCCACTCGCGCCGCCATCGGTCGCGCCATCGGAACCGCCCTCGGCGGAGGGCTGGGCGGAGCGCGGCCGGCGGGGCCGGCGCGGGCGCGAACGCTTGCGCGCCGGGGCCTGCGCCTCTCCCTCGGCTTCTGGATCGCCCTGAGGCCCGTCGGCGGACGCATCCGTCTGCGAGGAGGCGGAATCGTCCGCCGACTCGAACCGCGTCGACGCGTCGGTGGACGAGCGCGCCTGCCCGCTACTGGACGGCGATTCATCATCCGTCCCTCGCGCGTCCGCGGCTTCCTGGCCGTCCGACGGCTCCTGCCCCTCGGCGCCAGCCTGCGCCGCGCCGCGCTTGCCGCGCCTGCGTGGCGGGCGGCGGCGTTTCCGCGGCGCTGCCGGCGCGTCGACCTCCGCCGCGACGGGCGGGGTTCCGTCGCTCGCCGCGGTCGACTCGATCACCTCCACCGGCCCGGCGGCGTCGGTGGCGGCTGCCGCGGCAGGCCGCTCTTCGCGGCGCTGGCGCGGGGGGCGCTCGGGCTTCGGCCCACGCTCGGCCGGCGGTGCGTCGCCGGGCCGGGGCCCGCGCTGCGCCTGGGGCGCGCGTTCGGGCTTGGGGCCGCGCTCGGGCCGAGGCCCGCGCTCGGCCTGGTGTGCAACGCGCTCGGGCTGAGGCGTGCGCTCGGGGCGGGGTCCACGCTCGGGCCGGTTTCCGCGCTCGGGCCGGGGGCCGCGCTCCGGCACGCGCTCGGCCACGTGCTCCTGCACGGCCGGCGCGTCGGGCGCCTCGGGCGGGCGGGCGGCGATGGCGGCGCGGGCCTCGCGCAGGCGGCCGGGTGCCTTGCGGGCCAGCCCCCACAGCTCCACCACGGTGTTCCACGGGCGGAAGCGGGTGGTGCGCTCGCGGCGGGTGTAGCGCATCTGCACCTCGGCCTCCTCGGCCCGGCGCACGTGCGGCGCCACGGCCAGCAGCAGCTCGGCGTTGGCGGCCCAGCCGTGCCGGGTGAGCAGCGGCTTGCCGCCCCGGTCCTGCAGCGCCCGCTTGAGCACCGACACGCGGTAGGCGCGAAAGCCCGAGAGCGGGTCCTTGATCTCCTTGGGCACCTGCGCCCGCGTGAGCAGCCAGGGAAGCCCGCGCCGCGACCAGCGCAGCGAGCGCGGCAGCTCGCCCTCCGTTCCCGTGACGGTGGACCCCACCACGTCGGCCCCGCCCTCCAACCGCTTGAGCAGGTTGGGGATGTCGTCGGGGTTCTCGGTGAAGTCGGCCTGGATGGTCACCACCACGTCGCGCTTGGGGTGCGTGGACAGCCGCACCGCCTCGCGCACCAGCTTCTCCACCGCCGCGGGGTAGCCCTGCGTGCGCTCGTTGCGCAGCACGGTCACCGGCAGCACCCGTACGTACGGCTCCAGCACCTCTTTGGTGTCATCGGTGCTGCCGTCGTCCAGCACCAGGATGTGGTAGTCGCGCGGGAACTCCTCCATCACCTGGCGGATCTTCCAGAGGAGGACGCCGATGGTGCGGGCTTCGTCCAGGGCGGGGATGCAGATGTAGATCACGCGTCTTCCGGGTCGGTGTCCGCGGGCGCGGAATCGGTGTCGGCTCTACCCGCCCGGGCGGCGAAAAGTTCCGCGGGCGGCCTCGTTTTCCAGCGTCTGTGGAACCAGAAGTACTGCTCCGGCGCCTTGCGGATCTCGCCTTCGAGCCGCGCGGCCAGCTCGGCCGTGAGCGCCTGGATGTCGGCCTCGGCGTCGCCGGTGCGCACCACGGGCACGCGCTGGCCGCTCACCTCGTAGCGCACGCCGGGGCCGGGGAGGCGCCGCGCCACGCAGGCGAACACCGGTGCCCCCAGCTTGAGCGCGAACACCGCCGGCCCGCGGTGGGTCGAGGCCGGGCGGCCGAAGAAGGGGACGAACACGCCGGCCTTGCGCGCGTCCTGGTCGCCCACGATGCCGATCACGCCGTTCTTGCGCAGCAGCCGCGGCACGCGCGACGGCGCCTCGCGCTGGGTGATGGTCTCCACCCCCAGGTCACGGCGGAGCGCGTCGAGGCGCGCGTCCACCAGGCGGTTGCCCTGGCGGCGCACGATGGCCGCGATCGGCGTTCCCCGCGAGGCCACGGTGGCGGCGGCGATCTCCCAGTTGCCGTAGTGCCCGGTCACCAGCATCACGCCCTTCCCCTCGGCCAGCGCCTCCTCCAGCTCGTCCCACCCCACGGGCACGGTGCGGTCGACGATGGCCTGCCGGTCGAGCTTGCCCAGGCGCAGGATGGCGGCCGATTCGCGGCCCAGGTGCTCGTAGGCGGCCAGCGTGGTACGGCGGATCCACGCTTCCGTCTGCTCGGGGAAGGCGTGGCGCAGGTTGCCCTCCACCACCTTCCGGCGGATCCCCAGCCGGTGCACCATGCGGCCGATGCGGCGCCCCACCGCGTCGGCCGCGCCCTCGGGGAGCGTGGCCACGGCGGTTTCCAGCGTGCGCGCCAGCGCATACTCCACGCGGTGCGCCACGGTGTGCTTCGCGTCCGTCTGCCCGCGCGTGGACGGCGGCACCGTCACCGGCGCCGCGGTGGGCGCCGGGTTCTTCGTGGTGGGTTCAGCCATGTACGATCGCGATCATCCTCTCGAAAGCCTCGAATCCAGCCCATTCCGCCGCGGCGGCCAACTTCGTTCTCACGGAGGGCACGGAGGTCACGGAGGAAAAGCCGCTGTCCTCCGTGTCCTCTGTGAGAGCCCGCGGTGCAGGCCGCCGAGCGTCACCGCCGGGCCGCGACGACCCGTGCGAGCAGTTCCTCGTACTGGTCGATCATCCGCTCCACGCTGAACTCCGCGTGGACGCGGGCCCGGCCGGCGGCGCCCATCCGCGCGCGTTGGGCCGGGTCGCCTGCCAGGCGCAGCAGCGCGGCCGCGAGCGCCGGCGGGTCGTGCGGCGGCACCAGCAGGCCGTGCACGCCGTGCTCCACGATCTCGGGGAGGCTGCTCGCGTCGGCCGCCACCACGGGGACGCCCGCCGCCAGCGCCTCGGCCGCCACCAGCCCGAAGCCCTCCCAGTGCGAGGGAACGGCCAGCACGTCCATCGCCCGCAGCAGCTCGGGGATGTCGGTGCGGTAGCCCAGCCAGTGCACGCGCGGGGCCGAAGCCAGCAGCGCGCGCGCCTCGGCCTCGGCCGGGCCCTTGCCCACCAGCAGAAGGTGCGCCCCGGGCGCGGCGGCGGCAACCTGGGGCCAGGCACGCGCCAGGTCCAGCAGCCCCTTGCGATGGTCGAACCGGCCGATGAAGCCCACCGCCAGCGCGCCCGCGGGGAGCCCGAGCGGCGCCGGCGTGGCCGTGGCGAAGGGCTCGGGGTCGACGCCGTTGTGGATCACGGCCACGGCTTCGGGGCGCAGCCACGCGGCCGAGCGCAGCAGCGTGCCGCGCGTGGAGCGCGAGTTGGCCACGTGCATCGCCGGGAGCCTGCCGAACAGCCAGCGGTCGGACAGGTTGCCGCCCAGCGGCCGGTCGTTGGCGTGGCGCACGACCACGGGCGTGCCCCGCGCCCACGCCGCGGGCCCGGTGAGCCGCACGTCCTTCTTCATCAGGGTGAGCACCACCTGGGCGCGGTGCCGGCGCAGCGCGGCGCCGGCCCGCCACAGCACGCGCGGGTGCAGGTCCATCCCCTTCAGGATCGGCTCGAAGGGCGCCACTCCGGCCAGCCGCTCCTGCAGCGGCGAATCGGGGCGGCCGAACACCACCACCTCGTGGCCGCGCGCCTGGAGCCCGCGCGCCAGCGCCTCGGTGATCCGGTGCACGCCGCCCCAGCTGTACGAGGCGTTGCTCAGGACGATGCGCATCGGGTTCGGCGGGTGGCGTATTGCAAGCGCAAACGGCTGAACGGCCGGGTTGGGGCGTGTTGCGCGCCGAGACGCGCAAACGGGCTGCGCGCGACGTAGGCAACGATACCGCCGTTGCCAACGCCGCCGGGCCCACGTCGGCCCGCACCGGCGTCAAGCCGACGGACGGCGCCGTGCGGGCGGGCCGCCGCGGTCCCGGCCCTCCGGGCGCGCATCCCTCACGTGTCGCCGCGTCACCCGGGGACCATCGCGAGGGGCGGACAAGGTAACGCCCTCGCCGGGTCTCCGTCCAACGCGCGCGGCGGCGGAAGCGGGCGCGCGGGCTTGCGGGGGCGAGCGGATTTCGGCTACACTCCGCGGGCTCCACCCGACACTCTCCGGGCGCCGCGCGCGGCCCCGTTTCCAAGTCATCCCCGGTAACGCCGTGAACTTCCCGCCGGTCAACGAACAGCTCGACGAGATCCGCCGCGACACCCTGGAGATCGTTCCCGAGGAGGAGCTGGAGCGTAAGCTGGCGCGGTCGCTGAAGACCGGCGCGCCGCTGGTGGTCAAGCAGGGCTTCGACCCCACCCGCCCCGACCTGCACATCGGCCACGCCGTGTCGCTGCGCAAGCTGCGCCAGTTCCAGGAGCTGGGGCACGACGTGGTGTTCGTGATGGGCGGCTACACGGCCATGATCGGCGACCCCACCGGCCGCAACGACACCCGCCCGCCCCTCACCGAGGAGGAGGTGGAGGCCAACAGCCGCACCTACGCCGAGCAGATGTTCCGCGTGCTCGACCCGCGGAAGACGCGCATCGAGAACAACGCGAAGTGGCTCAAGCCGCTCACGCTCCAGGACATCCTCAAGATCACCAGCCACTACACCGTGGCGCGGATGCTGGAGCGCAACGACTTCCACAACCGCTACCACGAAGGTCGCCCGATCTCCATCGTGGAGTTCCTGTACCCGCTGATGCAGGCCTACGACAGCGTGGTGCTCAGGGCCGACGTGGAGCTGGGCGGCGGCGACCAGAAGTTCAACCTGCTGGTCGCGCGCGACCTGCAGCCGCACTGGGGGCAGGAGCCGCAGGTGTGCCTGATGATGCCGCTGCTGCGGGGCACCGACGGCGTGGCCAAGATGTCCAAGAGCTACGACAACTACGTGGGGATCGCCGACGCGCCCGACCAGCAGTTCGGCCGCACCATGTCCATCCCCGACGACCTGCTGGAGGAGTGGTACCGGATGGCGTCGGGACTCTCGGGCGACGAGCTGGCGGCGGCGCTCCTGTCGGCGCGCACCGAGCCGTACCGGGCCAAGCGCGTGCTGGGCCGCCTGATCGTGCAGCAGTACCACGGCGCCGACGCCGGCATCGGCGCCGAGGAGGCGTTCGACGCCCTGTTCAAGCGCAGGGAGATCCCCGACGAGATGCCGGAGTTCGACCTGTCACCGGACGATGTCGATCTCGGGGTGCAGGACGGGGGAGTGCTGGTGACGAAGCTGCTGGTGCGCGCCGGCCTGGTGTCCTCCGGCGCCGACGCGCAGCGCCAGATCCAGCAGGGCGCAATCTCGGTGGACGGCGAGAAGGTGGCCGACCGCTCGGCGCGCATCCCCGCCAGCGGCGAGGTGGTGCTCCAGCGCGGCAAGCGCCACTTCGCCCGCGTGCGCTTCGTGTAAGATGGTGCGATGGCCCGCGGATGGCGCGGAGGACGCCGTACGGCCCGTCCTCCGCGCGCCGCGGCCACATTCACCTACGGGATGCAGACCTTCGGGAAGGAGCAGTCGAAGCACGTGTTGTTGAAACAGTACGAGACCTCGTTCGTGCAGGGGTATGGGCACGATCCGTTGCAGCTCACATAGCACGATTCGTTGTTGCCGCACGTGGCGCCTTCGACGCAGGTGTTTCCCCCGTTGCAGGTGAATGCCCCGGCGCTGCACTGCGCCGATACGTGCCCCTCCACCGTGCCCCGGTCGCCATCCCCCCGGTCCGTCGCGAACGACTCCACCTGCAGGTCATCGAGCTCCATCCGCAGCTTTTTCATGAGATTCCCCCGGGGTTGGGATGAGAGGCGGCGCGGCCACCCGATGAACGCGCCTTCCTGCGAGAGCGGCTTGCTCGCGCGGGACAAAAGTGATAATCAGTCGTAAAATATGTTTTTGACAGTGCTGCTTGACGACGGACGCCTTCCGGCGCCCCGTCCGTTGGATGTCTCATTCAAGAACGTACGATGCCGCCGTGGTCGCACAAATGTGCGCGGCCAAGCCCAGGGTGGACGCGAAGGCGGAAAGGCATTCGCCCGCGGGCCGGCGTCAGCGTATGTCCGCCGCCGCATCCTCCTCGCGCGCGGCGACCAGGCCGCGGGCGAGCGTGCCGCCCAGCGCGCGCACGTCGGCGGCGATCTCCTGCATCAGCCGCTCGACCACGGGTTTCGACGCGGGAGCGGTGAGGTCGGGGATGCGCACCTCCTCCGGCTCGCTGTCGAGGCTGTCGGCCAGCTCGCCGAGCGCGCGCTCGGCCGCTTCGCCGAAGGCCGCCACGTGCGCGGCCGCGTCGGGGTTGGACGCGGGCGCGTAGCCCAGCGCGTTGGCGGCCTCGGCCGCGCGGCGCACGTAGGCCAGGGCGGCCATCCCCGCCTCGCCCGCGCGGTCGCGGCGTCCCTCCCACAGCACCAGCTGCAGCGATTCCTCGGCGTTCAGCACGGCCAGGCCCGCGGCGCGGCGGGCGTCGTCGGCCTCGGCGCGGGTGGCGGCGTGGGCGTGGCGGCGCGTGGCCACGCGAACGTAGGCGGCCAGCGCGCGGATCGCCGACGTGAGCCGCCCGCGGAAGGCCAGCCCCTCGGGGGCGGGCCACAGCACGCGCGCCGCCACCAGCGCCAGCGCGCCGCCGATCAGCGTGTTGATCATCCGGATCCCCGCCAGGTGCGGGTCGGGCGTGGAGGCTTCGGCCAGGAGGACGAACGTGGGGGTGAGCAGCGCGCTGTACACGCCGTAGTTCACCAGCAGCACCGACACGGCGGCCACGGCCAGGACGAAGACGATCCCCAGCAGCACCGCCGGGTCGTGCACCAGCGCGATGATCCCGGCCGCCACGATCCCGCCCGCCACCGTCCCGCCGATCCGCTGCACCCCCTTCACCCACGTGGCCCCGGCACTGGGCTGCAGCACGATCAGCGCGGTGAGCGTCACCCAGTAGCCGCGCTGCACGCCCAGCGCGTGCGCCAGCGCCGTGGCCAGCGCCGCGGTGACGCCCACGCGCAGCGCATGGCGCAGCGTGACCGAGCGGAATGTGAGGTTCTCGCGCAGCACCTCCATCACCGTCTGCCGGCTTTCGGCGGGGGTGTCGGGGGGGAGCACGCGGCGGCCGCTCTCCACCCCCGCGGCGGCCTGCCACCCCAGCGTGGCCTCGCGCCGCAGCGCCGCCGCGAGGCGATGGAGCCACCCGCCTCCGCCGTCCGGCGGCTCGACGGCGGGGAAGGGAGGCGGCGCCGGGGGGCGCTCGCGCTCCACCGCGTCGGCCAGCTCGCGGGCGAGGGCGGCCACCTGCTCGGCGGCGTGCCGGGCCTCCTCCGCGCCGTCGGTGTTTCCGCTCCACGCCGCCGCGTCGAGCGCGCCGCCCAGCGCGGTGAGCGCGCCGAAGGTGCGGTTGGCGGTCTCCGACAGCATCAGCAGCCGTTCGCCGCGGCCGCTCTCGCCGGGGCGGCCGCGGCGCGTTTCGGCCAGCGTGGTGCGCGCCGCCTCGAGCGCGGTGCGGAAGCGGCTGAAGTCGCGCGGCTGCGCGTGGGCCACCGAGTGGGCGTAGTCGGCCAGCGCGCGCCAGCACTCGGCCAGCGCGCCGCGCGCCGGGGCATAGGCGCGGATGGGCCACAGGAAGAGCGAGAGCGCCATCGCGAACGCGCTCCCCGCCAGCAGCAGCCCGCCGCGCTGGGTCACCTCGCCCAGCGAGTGCGCGGGCGCGGAGAGCGAGATGATGAAGGTGATGACCGACGACAGCCCCACCGTGCCCGGCGCGGCGCCGAAGGCCCGCATCAGCGCGCCGGCGGTGGCCAGCAGGAAGATGAAGGGGATGGAAAGCTGCGGACGCCCGCTGGCGAGCCCGCCCAGCATCCCCGAGACGGCGATCCCCACCGCCAGGCCGCCCATGGTGCGGGCACGGGTGGCATAGGCGCCGCCCTTGTCGCCGATGGCGGTGGAGAAGCCGGCGAGGCCCAGCCAGGTGGCGCCGGCGCCCAGGCCCATGGCGTGCGCGATCAGGATGGGCGCCACGGTGGCCACGCCGGCGCGCAGCCCCGCGCCCAGGTTGGGCCGCACCGAGAAGCGCGCCAGCTCGTGCGCGCGTCCGTGCACGCCGGGCGCCGCCACCAGCGGCTGTGGTTCCGTACCGGGATCCTGGTTCGCCAACGCTCGTCTCCGTCCCAAAACGCCTAGGGGCTCCCCGCGCGGAGAGCCCCTGATCCTCTCGATTCGCCCCGTCCCGCGCAACGGCCTCACCATCCCATCGTGGTACCCGAACGGTGTCGCGGGGTTCGCGTCCGTCGCGAGACAGGCGGCGACAAGCGTGTGCTCGTCGTCGGCACCTCGTCGCGATCTGCCGTGCGACGTGATCCTCATCTGCCGGGTGACGTGATGATGACGTGAGGGGCGAGCCCCGCGGGGCCCTCACCCTGCCGCTGCGCGGCTGTCCCTCTCCCAAAACAACCTGGGAGAGGGGCCTGGGGCGCTTCGCGCCGGCTGGCTCCTCGTGGGCGAAGGTGCCGTGCAGCTCTCCGTCTCTCCGTGGAGGGCGGGGGGGAGGTGTCGCGGCATGCGCCGGTGTCGTTCCATCGCTCTACCTTCTGCCGTGTCCCCGCCATCGCCCGATCCTTGCGCGTGCCGCCGTGCTCACCGAACCAGGAAGGTTCGTCCGATCCGCATTCGAGCAGGGAGCTGCATGAGCAAGCCGCAACCGCAGGGGCACGCATACGGTGGCGATGGCTGAGACGATGCCGTGCCGCGTCCGCCCGCCCGGCCCGCCATCACCGGTGGACGTGGAGGGGACGGTGGTGCTCGATCCGCGGTTCGAGGGCGTGATCGAGCCGGGTGCGCGGCTGGTGTCGCTGTACCACAAGGCGATCTTCAGCGAGGGGCCTGTGTGGTGGCCCGCCCGCGGGATGCTGGTGTGGAGCGACATCGAAGGCCGGCGCGTCTATGGATGGCACCCGGACGGCGCGGTGGACGTGGTAGCCGATGCCACCGCGTTCATCAACGGCAACGCGCTGGATGGACGTGGACGGCTGATCCACTGCGAGCACGGCCGCCGCGGCATCAGCCGCACCGACGAGCGCGGGGAGACGTTGCTCGTCACCGCCTATCGCGGGAAGCGGCTCAACTCGCCCAACGACCTGGTGTGGGGGCCCGACAGCGCCATCTGGTTCAGCGACCCCACCTACGGGATCCTCAACCCGCGCCAGGGCTGCCCGGCTCAGCCCGAGCTGGACCACCGCAGCGTCTACCGTTTCCACGAGTCGTCGGGCGAGCTCACCCGCATGGCCGACATGGAGCAGCCGAACGGGCTGGCGTTCTCGCCCGACGGCGCGACGCTCTACGTGAGCGACACGGCGGAGGACCGCCACCACATCCTCGCCTTCACCGTCGGGGAGGACGGGTCGCTGGGGGACCGGCGCGTGTTCCGGGTGATCGAGCCGGGGCTGCCGGACGGCTTCAAGGTGGACGCCCGCGGGTGGGTGTGGACAAGCTCCGGCTCGGGCGTGCAGGTGTTCGCGGCGGACGGGGAGCCGCTGGGGTCGATCCCCACGCCGCACGGCTGCACCAACTGCGCGTTCGGCGGCGAGGACGGCCGGCGGCTGTTCATCACCGGCGACGAGAGCCTGTGGGCCATCGACCTGGCCAGGTGAACGGGAGGAGGAGAAATTCGGCACGACTAGGGAAGGTTGAAAGCGGCAGCGCATCCCTCCGCTGTCCGTGGAATCTGTTATTGGACGCGGCAGCGCTACCTTCGTGACCACGACTCAGCACTGAATGGACCTTAATTCGTTTCGGCTCGAAGTCTACCGCAGCGCCTGCTTCAGCGTGTCTACAAGTGTCCCGTAGCCTATCATCTCTGGCTGCCTGAGCACGGCCGACATCCCGTGGTGACATCCGCGCTTTCACAATGCTTTGTAGGCTACGATCATGGCCTTGATGCTTCACTTGGTAATAGGAGGACTCAGTCACTGGAAGTAGACGGCTCGTCGAGAAGCGACAAGGCCTCGCGTTTCATCGTGTTTGATCCGGTACAGCCGCAACGTGCCAAGCGCCAGTTCTGTCAAATTGATCGACGGTGTTAGCACCTCAGGCAGTAGCTCATCCTCGAACGCGAGGCCCGCATGGTCGCCCGCCTTGAGACGCACGAGTTCTCCCGGCTTTGGCGCGTGAGTCGCAGCGGTCGGGGAGTAGATTCGCTTCTTAAGCGCGACTTCTTCGAGCACGCGGACACGCCCGAGCAGGATTGTCACGCATTCCGTGAGGCTGCCCCCCATCGCGTGATGTTCAGCTTCGATTGCCAGCCGCTCGGTGTCAGTCCGTCTCTCCTCATTCGCTAGGGACTTCTTCAACTCGGCGAGGGTTTTCGGCGGAGCAAGCCTGTTCCTCACCTCGTACGCGGCCGCCACTGTTCCAACAACAATTATTGTGGTGAGCACGGCCGCAACCCATCCGGTTGTGGTGTTGCTGGTGAGGAAACAAAGTAACGCGGCTACGGTCGTAGCGATCGCTGTGGCACATCCGATCTCGACGATCTGATCGACCTTGCGTTTGCGCGCCCTACTTTCCTCCATGATCAGGGTGTTGATCTGCTGTTCGATTGCACTGCGGGTGCGCTTGGAAGTATGCTCTGCGGCGGTAAGTCGGGCCGGCACCTCCATCCGCTTAGCGGTGAGCTCCATTGCCTGCGCTGCCACGGCGCTCAAGGCGCGTACTTGGCGGGTGAATGAGTTACGCGCTATGGCGAGAAGCGACTCAAGATTCGAGTCGTCCAAGCGTTTCCGATCGAGCTCGATTATCTTCCGCGCTACGAGCCCGGCCGAATTCAGAAGTTGTGCGGATGAGGAAATTCCATACGCTACCGCGGCGATTTCCGCGTTGAGCTTGAGTTCCGCGTCCACAATGGTTTGTACGTCGCGCCGGGTACGCGATTCGAGTACGGTTCGTAGTGTAGAAAGCTCGGAGTGGCAGCGGTGGAATGCAATCTCGTCACGAGCCACTACAAGGCTCCTTGGACGCAAGTAAAAGGCATCCGCGAGACACTCCATCGCCTGCCGCGCGTTACCCGCGAGCGCATGCTGCCGGGCTTTCTCAAATGGTGCTGCCCAGTAGAACCGAGCAATTTCCTGGGCTCTAGTCGCAAGCTCAACCGCGGCCGACGCGTCCTCCACAACCCCCGCGGCACGCGCCGCAACCAAGTAACACGCGGCAATCGGTAGGCTTCGACGGTGTACCGCCGCATCATCGCCATCCCGTTCCAAGATTCGCGCAGCCTGTAGTGCCATCCGGTATGCCGCACGCGCTTCGTCGCGTCTGCCAGAGAGCAGTTGAAGGTGAGCGCACCAGTAGAGCGCGGCTGCGTCAAGTGGACGGTGCTCCAGCGCGCGCTGGAGATGCGCGATGGCTTGGCGCCGCTCGCCTAGCGAACGAGCGCGGTCCGCCTCTCGCTTCTGCTCCGACGCCGCTACAAACGCTGGTGCAGTCAGCAGCTTACGGTCGGGCCACTGTTCCACGTCGTTTCCCGCGAGCTGAAGAAGCTTCTCATTCTCTATCAGGTGATCCGCTTCGACAGCCTCCGCTTCGTTCTCATCTTGTCCATGTTCAGAGTCGGCGGATTGGCCCGGGGAAATTCCCAGAACCGAAATTACGCGGTTGCGGACGTGTTCCACGATTGAGGTTGCAACCTCCACAGGGTCGTCCGAGATGCGGAAGCGCGAAACCGTGTGGCGAAGGAGAACTTTTTCCTTGAGGCGCGATATCTGCGCTTCTGGAACAACGTTTGAGCTGCCCTCGAAAAAATACGGAAGCAGAATTGCCCTGCTGTTCCGAGACGTAGCCGCCTCGTACTCCAAGTGCGTGTAGCTTCGCTCCTCCCCAGGCGGACAAGGGCCGTACGACCGGCCCAGCATCAGGATCACGACGTCAGCATTCTGCGCTTCTTCACGGCAGAGATCGATCGGCGGTCGCTCGTCGGGATAGTTCTCGCCGAGATCGCGAACCACGCATGGGATCACGCGGGCCTTGCGCAAACGCTCCGCGAGTTCCTTGCGATGCTCGGCGAATTCTTCGAACCGGGACGAAAGGAATACAGTCGGGGTAACGGTAGGCATAACGATGTGGCGGAAATAGATGAGATAAAAGGGTCGCGGAGACGAAGGGAGATAGACGAGCAGAGATTAATACCTTCCCAGATTTATACACCTGTGGAACGCGGGTCAAGATAAATTTAGCTTTCCTCCCTCACCGAGACGGAGACGGAGTTACCAATCACTCCATTGCCGTTTCAGGTTGCTTCGTCGCGGTCGCGGCGCCGTAGGCTCACCACGATTCCACGTGCGGCTCGCCCGCCGCGGGGCACTGCTGGTGGCCGGGCTCGGCACGGAGTGCCTGGAGGAGCGCGTCGGCCCTGCGCTGCACCGCTTCGGGAGAGGGGACCGGCTTGCGAGACGGGTCGCCGTAGGTGCGCTGCACGATCACGAAGCGCTCGAGGATGCCGTCGCAGCGGCGGACCTTCGGGTTCTCCAGCATCCGCAGGTGCACCGTGGTGTTGTCGGTGGAGGCCACCTCCGAGGCGATCTCCATCAGCTCCGCCTCCGACAGCGCGGGGTCGGTCACGCGGCGCTCCAGCAGCGCACGGGCGCGGGCGTTCAGGCGCGCGTTCTCGGGGCTCGTGCGGATCGTGCTGAACATGGCGAAGCGGCGCAGCAGGATGGCCGCCGCGCGGAAGCCCGCCCGCGTGCCGGGGTGGCTCAGCAGCCGCTCGCGCGTGGCGTAGTCGTCGGAGTCGACCGACGAGGCGACGGCCGCCAGCCCGGCCTCCGACACGCGCGGGTTGGCCAGCACCAGCTCGCGCGCCCGGTGGCGCACGTCTTCGCGCACCGGCTGGCTCATCAGCCACGCCAGCGCCCGGCCGCTGGCCCGCACCGGCGCGGACTCGATCATCTCGCCCGCCATGCCCGGGTCGCTGCCGAACTTCTTCGCCACGTTGCCCAGCAGCGAGTCGGGCGAGGCGGGGTCGCGGAAGAGGAGCCGGGCGGCCGCGCGCGCGCTCGGGTCGGCCGCGGGAAGGTCGCGGGCCGCGGGCTGCAGCACGCGCGGGCTGCGCCGCGCGGCCGGGTTGCCGAGCAGTGCGGCGCCCACGCGGGCGGCGGCCGTGTCGCCGCGGTGCGCGTCGAGCATCTGCGCCAGCAGGTAGAGCGCGGGCTCGGGGGTGGCGGGGTCGGCCGCAACGCGCGGCGCGGCGTGCCACAGCGCCTGCCCGGCCAGGTTGGCGGCGGGGTTCTCGCCGGGGCGCGCGGCCGTGCGGGTGTAGCGCAGGATGCGCGGCAGGTCGCGGCCGAACTCGGGGCGCGCGGAAAGCAGGCCCAGCATCCGCCACGTCCGCTCGGGCGGCGCGCTGTCGGCCAGCGAGGCGAGCAGCGCGTAGGGCGTGTGCGGGCTGGCGGCGAGGACGTCGAGCCAGGGGTCTTCCAGCCCCACCCGGCGCATCCGCGCGGCGAACTCGTGCGTGAACAGGTACCGGTCGGTGGCCGCCGGGACGAATCGCGCCGACGGGGTGGTGTCGCGCCGGGAGGCGTCGTACCAATCCATGCCCAGCCACCCGGTGCGGCCGCCGGCCACCATCCCCGTGCCTCCGCTGTACAGCCCCCAGTCCACTTCCGCGCCGAAGGTGACGCCGAACACCACCACGTCGTGCACGGTGTCGCGCACCAGCTCGGTGACCGACCGCACCTGCGGCAGCCGCTGCTGGGCGATGAAGCGCCGCACGCGCGCGTCGGGCCCGGGGCAGCCCGGGATCTCCGCCGCCGAGCCGGTGGCCCGGGCGAGCGAGGCCGCGGGGTAGCGCCACACCTCGAACGCGCCCGCGCCGCGCTGGCCGCTCACCACGAACAGGTCGCCGGCCGAGTCGGCGCCCAGGGCGAGGATGCCGCCGGGGGGCGCCGCCACCCGCCGCGCGCCGCCGCCGGCCGCGGGGGCGGCGTAGAGGGCGTGCACGTCGCCCGCCGCCGCGCGGCCCGGGGTGGCAACGAAGTAGACCGTGCCGCCGTCGCGCGACCACACGGGGTCGAGGTCGGCGGGAGACAGCGGCCCGGCCAGGCAGCGGCTGGCGCCCGCGGCCGTGCGCACCGAGAGCGCCCCGCCCGCGCCGCCGCAGCATCCCCACGAGAAGTACGCCGCCTCGCCGCCCCCGCGCATGGCGAAGCGCGCTCCCGCGCCGATGCCCAGGTCGGCGCGGTGGGCGCGGCCGCCGGTCTCCACCACCCAGCGCTCGTCCAGCGAGCCCACCTGCATCGTCTCCGCGTCGTTGCGGGTGAAGGCCAGGCGCCCGTCCGGGAGCCAGGTGGGCGCGCTGGCGAAGCGCATGTCGTCGCCGCGCCACGCGGCGCGCTCGCGCCCGGTCCGCGCATCCACCGTCCACAGCGCCGAGCCTTCGCTGCTCCAGTACGCCAGCCGCGCCCCGTCGGGCGACCAAGCCAGGTCCACGCGGTCGCGGTTGGGCTCCAGCAGCCGCCGGGTGGCGCCCGTCTGCAGGTCCGCGATCCAGACAGCCGTCTTCCCGCCGGCCTTGAGCGAGTAGGCGAAGCGGCGGCCGTCGGGCGCCACCGCGCCGGCCACGAAGGTGTCGCCCGCGGGAGCCACGATCCGCGCCACCAGCCGGGGCACGCCGCCGTCGCCCGCGGCGGCGGTCGCGCGCTCCACGCGCGTGTCGGGCACGGGGCGAAGGTCGTGGCTCGCGCAGGCGGCCAGCAGCGCGAGGGCGATCAGCGGGAGGCGCGGCATCGGTCCGGGGTGGAATCGGGAAGGGAAGGGGTGGCGGCGGAGAACGCGCGAGCCCCGTGGGCGTCTGACAGCGCGGCCGGAACTCGGCCGGAACTGGCGCGATGGGGCGATCCGGCCGCAGGCGCGGCGCGAGGGGCCCCGCTTTCCGGTTCCGCGGACCGGCGGGCACGGGCCGGTACCTTGCGCGACGGTATACAGAATACGCATTCTAGCACGTATCAACCTACATCCTGCCGCTCCGCTCGCGCACCCGGGAGAGCGATCCGCATGAGGCCGCCGTTCTACCCCGCCGCCGCAGCCGCGCTGCTGGCGCTCGCCGCCGCCGCGTGCGGCACGGCCGCCGCCCAGTCGCGCCCCGCCGCCCCGTCGCCCGCGCCCCCTGCGTCGGCCGGGACGATGGGGACGAGCGCGTCTGCCGGGGGCTCGGCAAACGGAGCGAGGCCGCGTGCTGCACAGGCCGACGTGCGCTTCATGCAGGGGATGATCGCGCACCACGGGCAGGCGGTGGTGATGACCGCGCTGGTTCCCACGCACACCCAGAACCCCGGCCTGCACCTGCTGGCCCAGCGCATCGCCATCTCGCAGCAGGACGAGATGGCCACCATGCGGCGCTGGCTGGAAGACCGCGGCGAGACGGTTCCGCCGTCGGCTCCGTCCACCGGCGCCGGGCACGCGGGGATGGCCGGGATGGATCATGCGGCCATGCCGGGGATGGATCACGGCACGATGCCGGGGATGCTGTCGGCCGCCGAGCTGGCGCAGCTCCAGGCGGCCAACGGCGCCGAGTTCGACCGGCTCTTCCTGCGGTTCATGATCCGCCACCACGAGGGTGCCCTGGTGATGGTGGAGCGGCTGCTGGCCACGCCGGGCGCGGGGCAGGAGCCGCAGCTCTTCGGCTTCGCGGCCGACGTGGACGCCGACCAGCGCGCTGAGATCGCGCGGATGCAGGCGATGCTGGGCGCGGCCGCGCCCGCGGGACCGCAGTAGTGGCGGGCTTCCGGCCGGAGGCCCGTCTCAACGCTCGTCCGTACCCCTCTCAGCCCCGACCCCGATGACATCCCAATCGATCGATCGCCGCCGTGCACGCGCCCTGGTGCTGGCCGCCGCCGTCGTGCTGGCCCCCGCGCTGGCCGGCGCGCAGGGCACCCAGGCCGACCCCCGCGTGGGGCTGCGCGCCGGGTGGAAGGACGCCGGCCAGGCCGCGCGCAACATGGAGCTGGTGGGGCACCAAGACCGCCCGCAGGGGTGGTTCAACGAGGCCAACCTGGGCGACTTCGGCTTCGTCAACGCCGACCTGGCGTTCCGCGGCAGCCTGGTGTTCCAGGGCGGCTTCAACGGCTTCCAGGTGTGGGACGTGTCGGACCCGCGCGCGCCGAAGCTGCGCGCCACCCACGCCTGCCCCGGCGGCCAGGGCGACGTGTCGATCCACGGCAACCTGCTGTTCATGTCGGTGGAAGAGGTGCGCGGCCGGGTGGACTGTGCCGGCGGGGGCGTGCACGACTCGGTGAGCGCCGAGCGCTTCCGCGGCGTGCGCATCTTCGACGTGAGCAACCTCGACCAGCCGCGCCAGGTGGCGGCCGTGCAGACCTGCCGCGGCTCGCACACCCACACCCTCCTGGCCGACCCCAAGGACCCGGCCAACGTCTACGTGTACGTGCAGGGCACCGGCCCGGTGCGGCCCGGGGCCGAGCTGGCGGGGTGCTCGGGGCGCGACCCCGCCGAAGACCCCAACACCTCGTACTTCCGCATCGAGGTGATCAAGGTGCCGCTGGCCGCGCCGCAGAACGCGGCCATCGTGAGCATGCCGCGGATCTTCGCGCGCGACGGCAACATCTACGGCCTGTGGCACGGCGGCTCGCACGGCCCGGGAACGCAGCAGACGGCGGTGACCAACCAGTGCCACGACATCACCATCTACCCCGAGCTGGGGCTGGCGGCGGGCGCGTGCGCGGGCAACGGCATCCTGCTCGACATCCGCGATCCGGCGAACCCGGTGCGCGTGGCCGAGGTGAGCGACCCCAACTTCGCCTACTGGCACTCGGCCACCTTCAACAACGACGGCAGCAAGGTGCTGTACAGCGACGAGTGGGGCGGCGGCACCCAGGCGCGCTGCCGCAGCACCGACCCGCACCTGTGGGGCGGCGACGCGGTGTTCGCGCTCGGCGCCGACCGGCAGATGCGGCTGGCCGGCTACTACAAGCTCCCCGCGCCGCAGACGGCCCAAGAGAACTGCGTGGCGCACAACGGCTCGCTGGTGCCGGTGCCGGGGCGCGACATCATGGTGCAGGCGTGGTACCAGGGCGGCGTATCGGTGTTCGACTTCACGGATCCCGCGCGCCCCGTGGAGATCGCGTTCTTCGACCGCGGGCCGCTGAACGACCGGCTCACGCTGGGCGGCTTCTGGAGCGCCTACTGGTACAACGGCCTCATCTACGGCAGCGAGATCGCCCGCGGGCTCGACGTCTTCCGCCTGACCCCCAGCGCGCTCCTGTCGCAGAACGAGATCGACGCGGCCAACCTGGTGCGGTTGGAGAGCTCCAACCCGCAGATGCAGACCAAGCTGGTGTGGCCGGCCGCGTTCGTGGTGGCCCGCGCCTACGTGGACCAGCTGGTGCGCGGCAACGCGCTGGCCCCCTCGCAGACGGCCCGCATCGGCGCCGCCCTGGCCCGCGCCGAGCGCATGCCCGCCGGCACAGGCCGGCGCGCGGCGCTCACCACCCTGGCCGCCTCGCTCGACCGCGACGCCGCCCGCAGCGCCGACGCGGCCAAGGTGCGGATGCTCGCGGCGACGGTTCGCCAGCTGGCGGCCGCGCGGCGGTGAGCGGCTGGTCGGCTGGTCGGCTGATTGGGTGATTGGCTGATTGGCTGATCGGCTGATCCGTTGGGTGATCGGACAGGGACGCCCCGCGAGCAGCGATGCCCGCGGGGCGTTTCCGTGTACGTTTGTGCTCGCTTCAGCTCGTGCGAGGCGACGTGGAGTTCAGAGGCTCACCGGACGAATTGCGGCAAGCGCTCGTGCAGCGACCGATACCGATTCTGCTGGATGATTGTGCATTCAGCATTCAGCCACAGACGAAATGGCTCACACGGAGGAACGGAGGAAACGGAGAACTGCTTGTTTTTCCTCCGTGGTGGTTCTTCCGAATGCACAGTCGATTGCCGGATCCGGTTAATGAGAGGTGCCGGCTTTGAGCTTCTGCGAACGCTTGCGAAAGGCTGCAACCATTTGGCAACAAGAAATCTGCGTGGTTGCATACCGCTGTCCGGTTCGCGGGGCCGACCCTCTGGCGTAATTCGTTGAGGTACAGCCACTTGTGCCGGTCTTTCACCTCGCACAGATTGAATTCCAGTTCCTCCTCACCCACTCCGGTGCGTCCCTGCTTTGGGCGACTGCGACGCCGCTCCTGGCGTCGCACTGCAGCGGGTTGGGCCAGATGGAGGGGCACCGGCCGATCTCGGATGCGTGGGCACCGAGTCCTGATGCCGGCCGGTCCCGGTCCTTCCCCCCCCCCGATCTCCTGGAGTCGCGATGATCAAGATCAAGATGAGCCTCGATGAACTGCGCGTAGAGTCGTTCACCACGTCCGGCGCCGAGCGGGGCGTGGGCACCGTCCTGGGCCACGCGAAGACCGACACGACCTGTGGGGGCGTGACGGGATGCGGGCCGGAGTGCGAAACGTGGTATGGAAACGGCGCCTGCTCTGCGAACGACGGCTGCAACTCCTCGCCCCACGCCTACACTCCGTGCGCGGGCTGCCAGGAGACCGCCTTCTGCGTGATCGAGGGCTGACGGTTGGCGGACAACCGGCGAGCGGCCACCCGGATCACTCGCAGCTTGTCCAATCGTGATGCCGCGCGGGTCCGCATGAAACGGTGCGGCGGCAGGACCTGCTGAAGTGTCACACATAGGCACGGAGACACAGAGAGAACATCGAAGTCCTCCGTGTCTCCATGCCTCTGTGTGAGAAAGCAGTTCAGCGGGATCTCATAAGCGCGGACGCTCCTGCCCTCCTACGGTCGAACGCGCCCACATCCGTTACGATTTACAGGCGGGGCTACGAAAAACCTGCGTTTTTGTGTATATTGCGGGATGATCTCCGTATCCAATCTCGAAAAGTCCTATGGCGACCGCGTCCTGTTCCAGGATGCCGCCTTTCAGCTGAACCCGGGCGAGCGCTACGGGATCGTGGGCGCCAACGGGTCGGGCAAGACCACGCTCCTGCGCATCCTTAGCGGCGAGACCGAGGCCACGCGCGGCGCGGTGTCCATCCCCAAGTCGGCCCGCATCGGCGTGCTCCGGCAGGACCACTACCTGTACGAGGACGAAGAGATCCTGGGCGTGGCGCTGATGGGCAACCCCGAGCTGTGGGACGCCATCGTCCAGAAGGACAGGCTCCTCGCCAACGCGCACGAGGAGTTCGACTACGAGCGCTTCAGCGAGCTGGAGGAGACGGTGCAGCGGCTGGACGGCTACACCGCGGAGGCGCGGGCGGCCACCATCCTGGAGGGGCTGGGGCTGCCCACCGAGATCCACCGCAACCCGCTGTCCACGCTGTCGGGCGGTTTCAAGCTGCGCGTGCTGCTGGCGCAGGTGCTGGCCGGCAGCCCCGACGTGCTGCTGCTGGACGAGCCCACCAACCACCTCGACATCCTCTCCATCCGCTGGCTGGAGAAGTTCCTGCACGACTACGACGGCCCGGTGGCGGTGATCAGCCACGACCACCGCTTCCTGGACAACGTGGCCACCCACATCATCGACGTGGACTACCAGACGGCCACGCTGTACCACGGCAACTACAGCGACTTCCTGGTGCAGAAGGTGGAAGACCGGGAGCGCAAGGAGAAGGAGATCGAGGGGCGCCAGAAGGAGATCGCGCACCACCAGAAGTTCGTGGACAAGTTCAAGGCCAAGGCCAGCAAGGCGCGCCAGGCCCAGAGCAAGCTCAAGATGATCGAGCGCAAGGTGGACGAGCTCGAGGAGCTGCCCGGCAGCTCGCGCCGCTACCCCAAGTTCCGCTTCGTGCCCCGCCGCCCCAGCGGCAAGGAGGTGCTGAAGATCGCCGGGATCCGCAAGGCCTACGGCGACAAGGAGGTGCTCCACGGCGTGGACCTGCTGGTCAACCGCGGCGACCGCCTGGTGATCATGGGCCCCAACGGCATCGGCAAGTCCACCCTGCTCAAGATCCTGATGGGCGACGTCGCGGCCGACCAGGGCGGCGTGGAATGGGGATACGAGACGCACCCCGGCTACTTCGCGCAGGACCACCACGAGCAGCTGGAAGACGAGGAGCGCACCGCCGAGCAGTGGCTGTGGGACTTCTGCCCGGGGAAGGACCGCGGCTTCGTGCGCGGCCACCTGGGGCTGATGCTGTTCAGCGGCGACGACGGCCAGAAGCGCCTTTCCGCCCTCTCCGGCGGCGAGGCGGCGCGGCTGGTGTTCAGCCGGCTGGCGCTGGAGCAGCCCAACGTGCTGGTGCTGGACGAGCCCACCAACCACCTCGACCTGGAATCGATCGAGGCGCTGGTGGCGGCGCTGCAGAACTACGAGGGCACGCTGATCCTCGTCTCGCACGACCGCTGGTTCGTGGGGCAGCTGGCCACGCGCGTGGTGGAGATCAGCCGCGACGGCATCCGCGACTACCACGGCACCTACGAAGAGTACGTGCACGCCTGCGGCGACGACCACCTCGACGCCGACACCGTGGTGCTCAAGGCCAAGCGCGAGGAGAAGAAGGGCAAGAAGCGCGAGACCGCGGGCGTCTGACCCCGCCGGCGCGACCGGGCGCCGGGTTCGCGAAACGAGAAGAGACGCGGGGGGATATTCTCCGCGTCTCTTCTCGTTCGTCGTTTCGCCCGGCAAACGACCGGTCTCACGCAGAGTCAGCAGAGTCAGCAGAGAACAACGGGTTTCTCTGCTGACTCTGCTGACTCTGCGTCTGCGTGAGACTTTGCTGTTGGTCGGTCCGATGGCTGGGGATTGCGGGTCGGACGCCAGCGAACCATCGGAATGGCCCGATTCCGGTCCGATTGGACGATCGGGGTCCTTGGGGCGGATCCAGCGTCAGGGCGGCGTGCCGGCTCGAGAGGCGGGGCCGGTGGGCGGCCGCCGGTCCACGCGCAGGGTGTAGCGCCCGCGAGTGCCGGCCTGGAAGGTATTCACGCGGATCACGTACTCTCCCGGCGCGGGGAGCACGGCCACCACGCGCG
>Ga0070686_100000083_pt1 | contig 68787 bp, 66 predicted proteins | sample KBSS23LmetaG_FD_65654 | JGI IMG/M metagenome (GOLD analysis project Ga0070686, IMG submission 65654) | Switchgrass rhizosphere microbial communities from Kellogg Biological Station, Michigan, USA - KBS S2-3L metaG | ecosystem: Host-associated > Plants > Roots > Rhizosphere ...
TCCTGGCCTTCGAGGCGGTGCGCGGGCGGCCGCTGTCGGTGGAGGCGCGCATCCGGCTGTCGCAGGTGGGTCTGGTGATCGTGGTGGCGCTGATGCTGTGGGCCAACGGCAACGACGTGGTGCGGCTGGTCTTCAACCGCTGACCCCCACCGCGTCTCTCGCGACGAACGGACCGACCGCGCTCCGGCCGCACCCCCGCGTCCGGAGCGCATCTGTTTACCGCCTTTCCGCGTTCCCTTGCGGGGCGGCCCGGTAGCGCCACCGGGTGGACATCGGCCGCCGCGTCTCCCGGACCCGGCGACCCCCTGCGGTGTACATAAACTCCCAGAACCGCTAAATTGCGGGGTTCCCCCGGAAAAACCCGCGGCTTGCTCCACGGGCGCCCTCCCGGCCACAAACGACATAGCTACGCAATTCCATGCCTACGAGCCCCACGTTGCAGCAAGGCGAGCGAATGGATCAGACGGAGCTCGCGACGATCGAGCGTCTGCTCCTGCGGGAGCGCGACAAGACCTTGCGGTCGCTGGGCCGTTTCGCCGAGCAGTCGAAGCAGACGCGCGACTCGGCCGACAACGACCTGTCGAGCTATTCGTTCCACATGGCCGACCAGGGCACCGACGCCATGGAGCGCGAGAAGTCGTTCCTGTTCGCCAGCAAGGAAGGCCGCTACCTCTACCGCGTGGAGGAGGCGCTGCGCCGCCTGTACGCCAACCCCGAGGAGTTCGGCATCTGCCACTCGTGCAAGAAGCCGATCCCCTTCGCGCGGCTGGAGGCGCTCCCGCACGCCCGCTACTGCCTCGACTGCAAGATGAAGGAAGAGCAGTCGGGCTGATCCATCCGGATCCCCGGCAGGCGTGACACGAACAAGGGGCGGCATCCGCGACGGGTGCCGCCCCTCGGTTCGACAGGATTTGGCGGGCAGACGTCGTCCGGCCGAAGCCCTCGAGATCCGCGGACTCGCACGGCGGCCTCGTTGTGCCGCCGAACGGCCGCGAGCGAAGCGAGCCCAGGTCCCTCCCCCAGGCCGTTTTGGGGGTGGGACAGGCGCCGCCAGGCGCCAGGGTGAGGGCCCCCGCGGGCGCCGTGTCCCGCATCTCGGTCGGATTGGTGAGGCGACGCCGACGCCGTGGCCGTTTCCGGCGCCGATGTGGCTTTCGGAAGAGCGATCGACTCCGCCCCGCACGCCCGGGCCACCCCCTTCGGTTGCCGCCCGCCGGCGTGCGGGTTAGCTTTCCACGGTTTGCGACCGATTCGAACCCCGAGTTGGCCGAAGCACGAACACGCGCCATGCCTACGTACGAATACCGTTGTCCCCAGTGTGGGACCGACTTCGAGAAGTTTCAGAAGATGAGCGACCCGCCGGTCGCGCCCTGCCCCAGCTGCGGGGCCGAGGCGGAGCGCCGCATGTCTGCGGGTGCCGGCTTGGTGTTCAAGGGGAGCGGCTTCTACATCACCGACTACCGCGGCGACAGCTACAAGAAGGCCGCGCAGGCCGACGGCGGCGGCTCTTCCTCGTCGTCCGACGGTGGCGGCACGAGCGCGCCCAAGGCCGACGGCACCCCCGCCCCCAAGCCCGAGAGCAAGCCGGCTCCCAAGACGGATTGATGGCCCAGGAGCAGCTCCAGGCCGAGATCCGGCGCGTGGTGCGCGAGATGGGGGCGGGCGACGAGCATCCCGTCACCCTCGAGCGCCCGCGCAACCCCGACCACGGCGACTGGGCCACCAACGTGGCGCTGACCCTGGCCAAGCCGCTGAAGAAGGCGCCGCGCCAGATCGCCGACGAGCTGGCTGCGCGCATCGACGCGGCCGCCGCCGGCGTGCGCTCGATCGAGGTGGCGGGCCCCGGCTTCATCAACTTCCGCTTGGCGAGCGACTTCTACGACGCCGGGCTGGCGGCCATCCTGGCGGCCGGCGACGCGTACGGCCGCTCCGACGCGGGCGGCGGGCAGCCCGTCGTGGTCGAGTTCGTGAGCGCCAACCCCACCGGGCCGCTGCACATCGGCCACGGGCGGCAGGCCGCGCTGGGCGACGCCGCCAGCGAGCTGCTGTCGTGGGCCGGGTGGAAGGTGCACCGCGAGTTCTACTACAACGACGCCGGCGAGCAGATCATGCGGCTGGCCCGGAGCGTCTGGGCCCGCTACCAGCAGGAAGCCGGCGACGACGTGGCGTTCCCCGAGGACGGCTACCACGGCGAGTACGTGCGCGAGATCGCCCGCGAGCTGATCGAGGCGCACGGCGCGCGCTGGCGGGGCGACGCGTCGGACGAGGCGATGGACGAGATGCGGCGCTTCGCCGTGGCGCGGCTGCGGGCCGAGCAGAACCGCGACCTGGAAGGGTTCGGCGTGCGCTTCGACGAGTTCTTCCTCGAATCGTCGCTCTACGACAGCGGCCGGGTGGAGGACACCATCCGCCGGCTGCGGGAGACGGGGCACGTATACGAGCACGAGGGCGCCGTCTGGCTGCGCACCACCGAGTTCGGCGACGACAAGGACCGGGTGATGGTCAAGTCGACCGGTCACCCGACCTACTTCCTCCCCGACGTGGCCTACCACGTGACCAAGTGGGAGCGCGGCTACCACCGCGCCATCAACGTGCAGGGGAGCGACCACCACGGCACCGTGGCGCGCGTGCGCGCGGGGCTGCGCGCGCTGGGGCTTCCCGAGGGCTACCCCGAGTACGTGCTGCACCAGATGGTGCTGGCGATGCGCGACGGGCAGGAGGTGAAGTTCAGCAAGCGCGCGGGGAGCTACGTGACCATGCGCGAGCTGTACGACGAGGTGGGCGTGGACGTGGCGCGCTTCTTCTTCCTGATGCGCCGCGCCGAGGCCCAGCTGGTGTTCGACATCGACCTGGCGCTGGAGCAGTCGGACAAGAACCCGGTCTACAAGGTCCAGTACGCCCACGCGCGGATGAGCAGCATCTTCCGCAGGGCCGGGGTCGACCCGGCGGCGCTCGACGCCTCGCAGGCCGACCTGTCGCTGCTGGGCGACGAGAGCGAGGCGGAGCTGGTCAAGCTGCTGCTGCGCTTTCCCGAGATCATCGGCACCAGCGCCGAGCGGCATGCCCCGCACGCCGTGTGCGAGTACGTGGAAGAGGTGGCGGCCGCGGCCAACAGCTGGTACCACGCGGGCAATCGCAGCCCGGCGCTGCGGGTGATCGGGCCCGAGGTGCCGCCGGCGAGCTCGCGCGCGCGGCTGGTGCTCGCGCGGGCCGTGCAGATCGTGCTGAGGAACGGCCTGGCCGTGCTGGGCATCAGCGCCCCCGAACGGATGCAGCGCGAGGCCGGCGACGAAGCCGTCCTCGAAACCGCCTGACGTCAATCAACCAACGATACATGTCGATCCTTGTGGTGGGCAGCGTGGCCCTGGACACGGTGGAAACGCCCTTCGGCCGCGCCGACGACGCGCTGGGCGGCTCGGCCACCTTCTTCGCGGCGGCCGCGTCGCTGTTCGGGCCCGTGCAGCTGGTGGGCGTGGTGGGGAGCGACTATCCGGTCGACGCGCTGCGCTTCCTGGCCGACCGCGGCGTGGACCTGGCGGGGCTGGAGACGGCCGAGGGCGAGAGCTTCCGCTGGTCGGGGGTGTACAGCTTCGACCTCAACTCGCGCGAGACGCTGGAGACGCGCCTGGGCGTGTTCGCCGAGTTCCAGCCCAAGATCCCCGAGGGCTTCCGCGACGCCGAGTGGGTGTTCCTGGGCAACATCGACCCCGAGCTGCAGCTGAACGTGCTCGACCAGGTTCGCGCGCCGAAGTTCGTGGCGTGCGACACCATGAACCTGTGGATCGACATCAAGCGCGACCAGCTGCTGCAGCTGCTGGGTCGGGTCGACCTGCTGCTGGTCAACGACGGCGAGGCGCGCCAGCTCTCGGGCGAGCACAACCTGTCGCTCGCGGCCAAGTGGATCCTGGAGCGGGGGCCGCGCTACCTGGTGATCAAGAAGGGCGAGCACGGCGCCGTGCTCTTCACCCCCGGCTCGGTGTTCTTCGCCCCCGGCTTCCCGCTGGAGGACGTGTTCGACCCCACCGGCGCGGGCGACGCCTTCGCGGGCGGCTTCATGGGCCACCTGGCCCAGTGCGGGCGGAGCGACGACGCCGACCTGCGCCGCGCCGTGATCTACGGCTCGGTGCTCGGCTCGTTCGCGGTGGAGAAGTTCTCGGTGGAGCGCTTCAAGGAGCTCACCCCCGACGAGATCGAGGATCGCGTGCGGGCCTTCCGCGAGATGACGGTGTTCGAGCTGCCGGTGGACGCGGGTGTCTGACGCGGCAGGCGGTCTCTCGTACGCCGCCGCCGGCGTGGACATCGACGCGGCGGCGCGGGCGATGAAGGGGGTGGCCCAGCTGGTCCGCTCCACCGCCACCCCCGACACGCTGAGCGAGCTGGGCTCGTTCGGCGGGCTCTACCGCGTGCCCAGGGACGTGGCCAGCCCCGTGCTGGTGGCCAGCACCGACGGGGTGGGCACCAAGCTCAAGGTGGCCTTCCTGGCCGGCCGGCATGGGACGGTGGGCGAGGACCTGGTGAACCACTGCGTCAACGACATCCTGGTGCAGGGCGCCCGGCCGCTCTTCTTCCTCGACTACGTGGGCGTGGGCCGGCTGGAGCCGGGCGTGGTGGAGGAGATCGTGGGCGGGATCGCGCGCGGCTGCCGGGCCAACGGCGCGGCGCTGCTGGGCGGCGAGACGGCCGAGATGCCCGACTTCTACTCCGCCGGCGAGTACGACCTGGCGGGGACGATCGTGGGCGTGGTCGAAGAAGGACGCGTGATCGACGGCTCCGCCATCCGCGCGGGGGACGCGATCGTGGCGCTCGCGTCTTCGGGGCTGCACACCAACGGCTACTCGCTGGCGCGCAAGGTCCTGTTCGACCGGATGGGGCTGGGGGTGGACGATCCCTTCCCCGGCGAGGACGCCAGCGTGGCCGACGTGCTGCTGCGCGTGCACCGCTCGTACCGCCAGCCGCTGTGGCCGGCCATCGAGCGCGGCGAGGTGCGCGGGCTGGCCCACATCACCGGCGGCGGGCTGGTGGACAACGTCCCCCGCATCCTGCCGGAGGGCGTGGACGCGCGCTTCGACCTGGCTTCGTGGACGGTGCCCAACGTCTTCCGCGTCCTCCAGCGCGAGGGCGGGGTGGACGAGCGGGAGATGTTCCGCGCCTTCAACATGGGCGTGGGGATGGTGGCGGTCGTCACGGCCGAGCGTGCCGAGGCGTTGATCGGGGAGCTGAATTCGGCCGGCGAGAGCGCATGGCTCGCCGGCGAGATCATCCCCGGCGACGGCAAGGTGGTGCTCGCATGAAAAAGCGCGTGGCGGGTGCGGTGGTGGCGATGGCGCTGGCCGGAGCGGCCCTGGCGCCGCGGGCGGCGGCGCAGAGCGGCGGGACCGACCCGTGCGAGCAACCCCCCGGGGGGGGCGACTGCCAGCTCGCCGCCCGGGCGTTCCGCGCGGCCTACGCGCAAACGGGGATCCTGGCGGCGGGCGGCAACCCGGTTCCCGGACTGGAGTCGACGCGCGGGATCACGCTCGGCATCGTCCCGAAGACCACGGCCAGCCTGCGCGTCTCCGCCGCCCGCCAGCTGCTCCCGGACCTGGCCTCCGTCTCGGGCGACGATCGCACCGCCACCGCCACGGCCATCCGGCTGGGGACGGCCACGCGGCTGTTCGAGGGCGTTTCCGCGGGCCCCATCAACGGCATCGGCGCGCTCGACCTGCTGCTGGACGCGGCGCTCCTCCCGGCGGCGGGGCAGAGCCGCGACGCCGCGGCGGCGTTCGGCGCGGGCGCGCGCATCGGCATCGTCCGCGAGACCTTCGGCACGCCGGGGGTGTCGCTCACGGCGATGTACCGGCACGTGGGCCGGCAGCAGTACGGCCGCATCTGCCCCGTCCCCGACGTATCGTGCGACGATCCGGACCTTGGCGAGGCGGCATTTTCCACCAACGACCTGAGTGGCCGGCTGACCGTGGGCAAGCGCGTGGGGCCCGTGGGGCTCCTTGGAGGGGTGGGTCTCGACCGCTTCTCCACCAGCGGCGGCGTGGTCAGCTTCGTCCAGGGCGGGATCGATGCCACGCGGGCCGATCGCGGCGTCGAACGGCACGACCGGCGCTGGTCGTTCTTCGGCAACCTGTCGTACGCGCTGATCGTGGGGTCGCTGGTGGCCGAGGGAGGCTGGATGGAAGGCGGCGAGCCGGACCTGGTGGTCGACGGCGACCTGGGCCACTACGACGCCGGGAAGGGAACGCCGTTCGGCAGCCTGGCGCTGCGCATCTCGCTCTAGCGCGGGGGCTGGACGGCGGGTGTAGATTGGTGCCGATGCGGGCGAGGGCGACCTCGCCCGTGCTCGTTTCACGGGGAGATGGCGATGAGCGACGGCGTGCTGCCCGAGGACCGCGAGTGGATGTGCCGCGCACTGGCGCTGGCGCCGCGCGGGTGGGGCCGCACCTCGCCCAACCCGATGGTGGGCTGCGTGATCGTCCGCGACGGTGCCGTGGTCGGTGAAGGCTGGCACACGGAGTACGGCCGGCCGCATGCGGAGGTGGAGGCGCTGGCGCGGGCTGGGGATGCGGCGCGGGGCGCGACGGCCTACGTCACGCTGGAGCCGTGCGCGCACTTCGGGAAGACGCCGCCGTGCACGCGGGCGCTCGCCGCCGCCGGCGTCGCCCGCGTCGTCTTCGCCGCGGCGGACCCCAATCCGAAGGCCGCGGGAGGGGCGCAGGTGCTGCGGGAGATGGGGATCGACGGGGTGGGTCCCGTGGACGAGCAGGCCGTGCGCGACCTCGATCCCGTCTTCTTCCACGCCCACTCGGCGGAGGGCGCGCGGCGGCCGTTCATCGCGCTGAAGCTGGCGCTGTCGCTGGACGCGCGCATCGCGGACCGCGACCGGCGCTCGGTGTGGATCACGGGAGACGCGGCGCGCGCGGAGACGCATCGCCTGCGCGCGGGGTTCGACGCCGTGGCGGTGGGCATCGGCACGGCGCTGGCCGACGATCCGCAGCTCACCGTCCGGGGCGACGTGGTCCCGCGAATCCCCCCGGCGCGCGTGGTGTTCGACCGCGCGCTGCGGCTGCCGGTCGACTCGAAGCTGGCACGGACGGCGGGGGAGGTGCCGGTGATGGTCGTCGCGGAGGAGAGTGCGTCCGCCGAGCGCGTCCCGGCGCTGGAAGCCGCCGGCGTGCGGGTGCTGATGCATGCGCCGCGGCTCGAACGAGCGCTCGTATCGTTGCGGGAGGCGGGGATCCGGTCCATGTTCGTGGAGGGCGGGGGAGAGATCGCGAGCGCCCTGCTGCGCGCGGGGGTGGTGGACCGGCTGTATCTCTTCTACGCGCCGGTGTTCCTGGGGCCCCAGGCGCTGTCGCCGTTCGCGGGCATCGACAGCCCGCCGATCGACGCGGCGCCGCGCTGGAGGCACGTGGGGACGGACGCGTTTGGCGCCGACACGCTGGTCACGCTGACACGGGAGTAGGGTTGTTCACGGGAATCGTGGAAGAGGTGGGGACGGTCGAATCCGTCCGCGAAGAGGGCAACGGCGTGGTGTTCACCATCGCCTGCAGCCTGGTGCTGGACGGCCTGGGGCTGGGCGACAGCGTGGCGATCGACGGCGCGTGCCTCACCGTCACGTCGATCCTCGACCACGCCTTCACCGTGCAGGCGGTGGGCACCACGCTGGGGCGGACCACGTTCGGCTCGTTCGCGGCGGGGAAGCGCGTGAACCTGGAGCGTGCGCTCTCGCTGGGGCAGCGGCTGGGCGGCCACATCGTGCAGGGCCACGTGGACGGCCTGGGCGAGGTGATCCGCATCGAGCGCAACGAAGAGCTGGTGCTGATCGACTTCCGCATGCCCGACGACGTGGCGGCGGTGACGGTGATGCACGGCTCCATCACGCTCAACGGCATCAGCCTGACCGTGAACGACCTGCCGCAGCCCGGCGTCTGCCAGGTGTCCATCATCCCGTTCACCTGGGAGCACACCAACCTGGCCGACCTGGCCCAGGGCGACGCGGTTAACCTGGAGGGCGACACCATCGGCAAGTACGTGCGGCACCTGCTGGGCGCCCCCGGCGCGGGCGCGAGCGGCGCGGGCACGAGCGGCGCCGAGCACGTGATGCGGGGGTGGGGGTACTGAGCTCCGGTGCGGATCGCGTGATCGATGGGCCCGCTTCGTGATCGAAGCGCCCGCGGGCGGACCGTGTGCCGTGGTAGCCGCGAATTCACTCGCATCATCCCGCACCGGCCGTCGGGCACGTGAGTGGTCCGTCCAGGCGCACCGCGAATCTGGTTGGATCCGCGCAGTGATCATCGAAGGAGCGTTTGCAATGCCGTTCGACACGGTCGAAGCAGCGATCGAAGACATCCGCCAGGGGAAGATGGTGATCGTGGCGGACGACGAGAACCGCGAGAACGAGGGCGACCTCGTGTGCGCGGCCGAGCTCGTGACGCCCGAGATCATCAACTTCATGGCCACGCACGCGCGCGGCCTGATCTGCCTGTCGCTCACCCCCGAGCGCGCCGACGCGCTCGACCTGCGGCAGATGGCCGACGTAAACACCGAAGCGCTGTCCACCGCCTTCACCGTGAGCGTGGACGCGGCGCACCGCTTCGGCGTGACCACCGGCATCAGCGCGTGGGACCGGGCCACCACCATCAAGGTGTGCATGGACCCGGCGACCGTGCCCGGCGACCTGCGCCGGCCGGGGCACGTGTTCCCACTGCGCGCGCGCCCCGGCGGCGTGCTGCGGCGCGTGGGGCAGACCGAGGCGTCGGTGGACCTGGCGCGCATGGCCGGGCTGCAGCCGGGCGGCGTGATCTGCGAGATCCTGAACGAGGACGGCACCATGGCGCGCCGGCCGCAGCTCGAGGAGTTCGCGGCGCGCCACGGGATCCGCTTCATCACCGTGGCGCAGATCGTGGCGTGGCGGCTGCAGCGCGAGCGGCTGGTGCACCGCGAGGCCGAGGCCGTGATCCCCACGCCGCATGGCGACTGGCGCATCATCGCCTATCGCAACGACGTGGACCAGCACGAGCACGTGGCGATGGTGAAGGGCGAGATCGAGGGGCTGGAGGGGGTGCTGGTGCGCATGCACAGCGAGTGCTTGACCGGCGACGTGTTCCACTCGCTGCGCTGCGACTGCGGCGAGCAGCTCGACGCCGCGATGCGGAAGATCGACGCCGAGGGGCGCGGCGCTATTGTGTACCTGCGGCAGGAGGGGCGCGGCATCGGGCTGGTGAACAAGCTGCGCGCCTACAACCTGCAGGACGAGGGGATGGACACGGTGGAGGCCAACGAGAAGCTGGGCTTCCGCCCCGACCTGCGCGACTACGGCATCGGCGCGCAGATCCTGCTCGACCTGGGGCTGTCCAACATCCGCATCCTGACCAACAACCCCAAGAAGATCGTGGGGATCGACGGATACGGCCTGTCGGTGACCGAGCAGGTGCCGCTGGGCGTGAAGCCCAACCCGCACAACAGCGACTACCTGCGCGCCAAGCGCGACAAGATGGGCCACCTCTTCCCCGCCGGCGAAGAGCCGCTGGACGAGCAGGCCGCATAGGCCGGCGTCTACGCGGCGAATGAATTCGCGGCAACAACGGCACGAAGTCCGCCTTCGCGGACTCGCGCGTCGGCATCCACGCGGGCGGCCCGCACTCGATCGCCCGCGCCAGAACGGCTTTGATGCAGTTGAAGTCCGCGAAGGCGGACTGTGTGCCGTTGTAGGGGCGAGTTCACTCGCAAATTGGACCTCGGCCCGTGCCGTTGTAGGGGCGAGTTCACTCGCAAATTGGACCTCGGCCCGTGCCGTTGTAGGGGCGAGTTCACCCGCAAATTTCCACGCGCGCAATCGGCCAAGCACTTGGTACTTGTCACTACGTACTGACGGCTGGGCACTCGGCACTGGGCACTTGAACCTGGGCACTTCCGGATGATCGAACACGCGGGACATTTTCGCGGCGAAGGGCGGCGCTTCGGCATCGTCGTGGCGCGCTTCAACGACCTCATCACCCGGCCGCTGCTGGCCGGCGCGCGCGACTGCCTGCTGCGCCACGGCGTGGCCGACGACCAGATCGAGGCGGCGTGGGTGCCGGGGGCGTGGGAGATCCCGGGGACCCTCTCCGTCCTTGCCGCCAGCGGCCGCTTCGACGCGCTGATCGCGCTGGGGTGCGTGATCCGCGGGGCCACGCCGCACTTCGACTACGTGGCCGGCCACGCGGCCAGCGGCACCGCCGCCGTCGCCGCGGCCCACGGCCTGCCGGTGATCTTCGGCGTGCTCACCACCGACACCATCGAGCAGGCCATCGAGCGCGCCGGCACCAAGGCCGGCAACAAGGGGTGGGACTGCGCCATGGCCGCGCTGGAGATGGCCGACCTTTACGCCACGCTGAAAGACGACGGGGGGAACGCCGGGTGAAGAGCCGCAGCAAGGCCCGCGGGTGGGCGCTCCAGGGGCTGTACGCCTGGGAGAGCCGCAAGGGGCAGCCCGAAGACGCCATGCGCATTCTGCAGACGCTGTTCTCCACCCTGCGCGTGTCGCCCCAGAACCGGCCCTATGCCGAGGTGCTGGTGCGGCTGGTGGCGACGAACCTCGAGCGCATCGACGGCCTGGTCGTCGACTCGCTCACCAACTGGAGGATGGAGCGGCTCTCCGCCATCGACCGCAACGTGCTGCGCCTGGGCACCGCCGAGATGCTGTTCGTGGACGACGTGGCGCCGCGCATCACCATCCGCGAGATGGTGCAACTGGCCGAGAAGTACGGCACGGAAGACAGCCCGCGCTTCGTCAACGGCGTGCTCGACGCCGTGATGCGCCGCGTGGCGCCGGAGGGCGCGGCCGCCGAGCGGTGAGGCTCCTCGTCGTCAACTGGCAGGACCTGGCCAACCCCCAGTCGGGCGGCGCCGAGGTCCACCTGCACGAGATCTTCGGGCGGCTGGCGCGGCGCGGGCACCAGGTGAGCCTGCTCTGCTCCGGCTTCGCCGGCGCGGCGGCGAGGGACGAAGCCGACGGGATGCGGATCCATCGCACCGGCGGCCGCCACACCTTCACCCTGGCCGCCGCGCCGTACTACCGCCGGCATCTCGCCGCCGAGCGGTTCGACGTGGTGGTGGAGGACCTGAACAAGATCCCGCTCTTCACGCCGTACTGGGTCCGCTCCCCCATCCTTCTGCTGGTGCACCACCTGTTCGGCGCCACCGCCTTTCGCGAGGCGTCGGCGCCGTTCGCCGCGGCCACCTGGCTGCTCGAGCGCCCCATCCCCCTCGCCTACCGCGGCCTCCCGGCGGAAGCGGTCTCCGAGAGCTCGCGCGACGATCTGGTCCAACGCGGACTGCGGCGCGAGGACATCCGCGTGATCCACAACGGGGTGGACGTGGATTTCTTCCGCCCGGATCCCTCCGTCCCCCGCCTCCCCGAGCCGGCCTTCCTCTCCGTGGGCCGCCTCAAGAAGTACAAGCGCATCGACCACGCGGTCGAAGCCGTGGCGCTGCTGAAGCGCCGCGGCCGCCTCGTGCGCCTGCGCATCGCCGGCAAGGGCGACGACGAGCCGCGCCTGCGGCAGCTGGTCGCGCGGCTGGACGTGGGCGAGCGGGTGACGTTCGAGGGATTCGTGTCGGAGGAAGGGAAGCGCGACCTGATGCGGCAGGTGTGGGCCACCATCCAGCCGTCGCCCAAGGAGGGGTGGGGGATCACCAACATCGAGGCCGCCGCCTGCGGCACGCCCACCGTCGCCAGCGACTCCCCCGGCCTGCGCGAGTCCGTCGTCCACGACCAGACGGGGCTCCTCTATCCCCATGGCGACATCGAGAAGCTGGCCGACGCGCTGGAGCGGCTGGCGGCCCACCGCGCCGAGGTCGAGCGGCTGGGCACCGGCGCGCTGGCGTTCGCGCAGGGCTTCACGTGGGACCGGGCCGCCGACCTGACGGAGGCACACCTGGCAGAGGTAGCGGCGCAGCGAGGTGGATCGGCGTGAGTCGTGCGGGCGTGAAACGGTCGGCAGATGCGGGGTGAGGTGTTTTTCTTGCGTGAATTGCGGCTGCAATCATCCTTTCGCCTCCCCGAGCGAAAGGGCATCACTCGCATTCTCACGCGGGAGACCCGACGATGCAGAAGCTGTCGCTGAACGTGGCCGAGCTGAAGGTCATCTCGTTCGAGGCCGTGGCGCCGCATGCGCGAGCCGAGTGGGTCGGCTACACCACGATCCAGGCATGCACGGTTCCCAAGTACAGCTGCCAGATCGCCTGCCCGTCGCAGAAGTGGGACGAATGAGTGCTCGCCCCCGCGGTTTTCGTCCGGTGCATCCCCGTTGATGCGGACGTGACGAGCTTCGCATCGCGCTCGACGAAGCCGCGAGCGAAGCGAGCCCCCGTCCCTCCCCCAGGCTGTTTTTCAGGCTGTTTTGGGGGAGGGACAGGCGCCGCCAGGCGCCAGGGAGAGGGCCCGCCGGCGCCGCGGGAACGCTGGAGTTCCTGTCGCGCCGCTGCCACTCGCCCGGGCCCCGCCCTTGCCGGTGCCCCCGCATTGTCGCATCCTACGGCGTAATCACCCGGGCCAGAAAACGAGACGGAGCCGCGGTTGCCCTCCAAGCTGACGGTCGACGAGCTGCTGCGCACCAAGAAGGAGTCGCTCGCCCTCGAGCTGCTCACCGACGGGCGCGGGCTGGTGCGCGAGATCCTGAACCCCGACATCTCCAGCCCCGGGCTGGTGCTGACGGGCTACGCCGACCGTTTCCCCAGCGAGCGCGTGCAGGTGCTGGGCGAAACGGAGGTGTCGTTCCTCGAGTCGCTCGCCGAAGACCGCCGCCGGAGCGCCATCGAGGCCTTCCTCAGCTTCGACATCCCGGTGATCTTCATCACCAAGGGGCAGGAGCCGCCCGAGCCGCTGATCGAGGTGGCCAACACGGTGGGCACCCCGGTGATCCGCTCGGAGCTCAAGACGTCGGAGTTCTACACCCGCGTCAAGCCGTTCCTGGAAGAGCGCTTCGCGCCCACCACCACCATGCACGGCTCGCTGGCCGACGTGTACGGGGTGGGGCTGCTGTTCATCGGCAGCAGCGGGGTGGGGAAGAGCGAGGCGGTGCTCGACCTGGTGGAGCGCGGGCACCGGCTGGTGGCCGACGACCTGGTGATCGCGTCGCGCCGCGGGCACGAGGTGCTGATGGGGAAGGGGCACGACCTGCAGCGGCACCACATGGAGATCCGCGGGGTGGGCATCATCGACGTGCAGCGCCTGTTCGGCGTGCGCGCCATCCGCCTGCAGAAGCGCATCGAGGTGGTGGTGCAGCTGGCCGTGTGGGACGCCGACGCCGCCTACGACCGCACGGGGCTCGACCCGCAGTTCATGGACATCCTGGGTGTGCAGGTTCCCAAGGTGACCATTCCGCTGGTGCCGGGTAAGAACATCACGGTGGTGTGCGAGGTGGTGGCCATGAACCACCTGCTCAAGTTCGCCGGGCACGACACCGCGGCGCTGTTCAACCAGCGGCTGCAGGCACGCATGGCCGGGAGTTCGGAGTACCTGGAGGAAGATTATGAGTGAGCCGGTTCGCGGGGTTGTGGTTGCCCACGCGTCGCTGGCGGAGGGCCTGGTGGCGTCGGTGCTGGCGATCTCGGGGATGGAGGGCGACGCGCTCAAGGCGCTCACCAACGAGGGATGCGGCCCCGAAAGCCTGCAGGCGCGGGTGAACGAGGCGCTCCCCGGCGAGGGGCCGGCCATCGTGTTCACCGACCTGGGCAGCGGCAGCTGCGCCTTCACCGCGCGGCGCATCGCGCTGCAGCGCCCCGACACGGGGATCGTGACCGGGGTGAACCTCCCCGTGCTCCTCGACTTCGTGTTCCACCGCGAGATGCCGCTGGCCGAGCTGGTGGAGCGGCTGGTGGAGAAGGGACGCGGCGGGATCACCGGCGCACACCGGGAGGCGGCGGCGCATGCCGATCGTGCTGTTTAGGGTCGACGAACGGCTGATCCACGGCCAGGTGGTGGTGGGCTGGGGCGGCCCGCTCCACGCCGACCGCATCGTGGTGGTGGACGACGACCTGGCCGACAGCCCGTGGGAGCAGGAGCTGTACTGCCTGGGGGTTCCCGCCGAGATCGAGGCGCGCTTCCTGTCGGTGGCCGACGCGCGCGCCAGCCTCCCCGCATGGCGCTCCGGCACGCACCGCACCATCGTGCTGGTGCGCGACGTGGCCACCGCCGGACGCATGGCCCAGGGCGGCGCGCTGAAGGGCGACGAGGTGAACCTGGGCGGCATCCACTTCGCCGAAGGCCGCTCGCGCATCCTGTCGTACCTGCACCTGCGCCCCGACGAGCAGGACGAGCTGCGCCGCATCGCCGCGACCGGCGCCGAGGTGTCGGCCCGCGACCTCCCGTCCGGACGGCGCGTGACGCTGGACGAGCTGACGGGCGGGTAGGAAGCCCCGCGACGGACGGCTGAAGCCGCGGCACGCACGGCCCGAAGTCCACTCCGCGGACTCGCTTGCAGGGATTCGTGCTCGCAGGGAAGACTGCCGCGGCTGGCGCATCGCCGGCCATCCGCCCAGGCGGGGACCGACGCATGCGGACCCGCCCGCAGGCCGCACGACGTCCGTCCCTCCCCCAGGCCGTTTTGGGGGAGGGACGGGCGAGGAACGAGCCAGGGAGAGGGCCTCCCTGCGGGCCTGGGGTCCGACGCCGAATCGTGCATCTCTCGTGACCGGCGGATCGGAATGGTGTGGTGCCGTCCTTCAGCTTCACAGGCGAAGCTTCGTCGTTGGCCCCATCGGGTGTGAGATGATCCTGACCGCCGCGCAGGTCGTGGCCGTGACGCTGATCGGGGGGCTCGTGGCCCTGGACGCCACCTCGGTGGGGCAGTTCATGATCTCGCGCCCGTTCGTGGCGGCGGCCCTGGGCGGGCTGGTGGTGGGCCGCCCGGCGCAGGGGATCGTGGCGGGGGTGGTGCTCGAGGCGCTGCACCTGGCCGTGCTCCCGGTGGGCGCCGCCAAGTACCCCGAGGGCGGCCCACCCGCGCTGGCCGCCGGCGCCGTCTACGCCGCCAACTTCCCGCCGGTGGCCGAGGCCGCCACGCTGCTGGTGGCCGTGCTGGTGGCGCTGGCGCTGGAGATGGTGGGCGGGCGCTCGGTGGAGGCGATGCGGCACTGGAACGTGCGCTTCGCCGGGGCGCCGCCCGAGGGGCTGGCGCCCGGGCCCCTCGCGCGGCGGCACCTGGCGCCCGTGGCGGTCGACTTCGCGCGCGGCGCGGTGCTTACGCTGGCTGGGACGCTCCTCCTGTGCTGGCTGCTGCGGGCCATCGACTTCTCGGGCTTCCCCGAGGTGGCGATCGGCTCCATCCTCCGCCTGGCCGTGGTGGCGGGGCTGGCCAGCGCGCTGCGGCTGTTCGGGCGGGGGCACTGGCCGCTGTTCGTGGCGGGCGCGGCGGCCGGCGTGGTGGTGGCGTGGCTGGGGTGAGCCGGCTCGGCGCGGGGGTGCTCGCGCGCATGCTGCTGCGCAGCTTCGCCGTGCAGGGAAGCTGGAACTACCAGACGCTGATCGGCACGGGTCTGGCGTTCGTGCTTGCCCCGGCGCTCAAGCAAGTGTACGAAGGCGACGGCGAGGCACTGCGCCGCAGCCTGGGCCGCCACACGGAGCTGTTCAACAGCCACCCGTACCTGGCGGCCGTGGCCGCGGGCGCCATCGCGCGGCTGGAGGCCGACGGCTCGCCGCCGGAGATGGTGACGCGCTTCAAGCACGCCGTGCGCGGCTCGCTGGGCACGCTGGGCGACCGCCTGGTGTGGCTGATGTGGCGGCCCATGTCGGTGCTGCTGGGCGTGTCGCTGGTGCTGGCGGGGGCGGCGTGGTGGGTGGGGGCGCTGGCGTTCCTGCTGGTGTTCAACGCGCTGCACCTGTGGATGCGCGCGTGGGGGCTGAAGATCGGCCTGCGCGACGGGCTGCAGATCGGCCGCACGCTGAAGGGGGTGCCGTTCCCGCGCATGGGCGACCGCGCGGCGCAGGCGGGCGCGCTGCTGGCGGGGTTCGCGGCGGCGCTGGCGGCGGCGGGGCGGGGGTCGCATCCGTGGGAGTGGGGCGCGGCGCTCCTGGCCGCGCTGCTGGGAATCTCGCTGGGCCCGCGCGTGCGCGGAGCCGCGGCGCTGGCGATGGCACTGGCACTGGTGGCGGGGCTGGTCCTCGCCCGCACCTGAACTTTCCCGGCAAGTGGATACGAGCTCCGAAGTGCAGATCGTCAACAAGTACGGCCTCCATGCCCGGCCCGCGGCCGAGCTGGTGAAGCTGGCCAACCGCTTCAAGGCCGACGTGTGGATCCGCAAGGACGACGTGGAGGTGAGCGGCAAGAGTATCATGGGGGTGATGATGCTCGCCGCCGAGTGCGGCAGCACCGTGCAGATCCGTGCCAGCGGCGACGACTCGCAGGCGGCGGTGGACGCGCTGGTGCAGCTCGTCCAGAACCGGTTCGGAGAGGACTGACCCCCGTGAGCCTCATCCGCGACGGGATCCCGGCGGCGCCGGGGATCGTGATCGGCCCCGCGCGCGTGCTGCGCTGGGAGGTGCCGCGCGTGCCGCACGCCGCCACGATCGCGCCCGACCGCGTGGAGGGCGAGGTGCAGCGCTTCCTGGACGCCTGCGAGTTCGCCAAGGAGCGCATCCGCGAGCTGCAGCGCCGCACCGTGGCCACCATGGGCGAGGTGGAGGCCCAGATCTTCGAGCCGCAGCTGCTGATGCTCGAGGACGCCGACCTGCTGCAGGGCACCATCGGCACCATCCGCGAGAACCACCTGACCGCCGAGCGCGCCTTCGAGTGGCGCGTGCTGGAGTGGGAGAGCGCGCTCAGCCACAGCAGCCACCCCATGGTGCTCGACCGGCTGAACGACCTGGCCGACGTGCACACCCGCGTGCTGCGCCGGCTGCTGGACCTGCCCGACCCCGACATCTCCAGCCGCTCCGACCACAAGCACGTGATCCTGATCGCGCGCGAGCTGACGCCGTCGATCACCGTGCAGCTCGACCCCGAGTACGTGGTGGGGATCGCCACCGACCTGGGCACGCGCACCTCGCACAGCGCCATCCTGGCCCGCTCGCTCGACATCCCCTGCGTGGTGTCGCTGGGCGACCTGTCCGACCAGATCCGCGACGGGCAGGAGATCATCCTGGACGGCCGCAGCGGCCGCGTGATCGTGGACCCGTCCGAAGCCGAGACCGCGTCGTACCGCGACCGCGACTTCGCCATCCGCGAGTGGGAGCAGGAGCTGGTGCTCCTGGCCCACATGCCGGCCACCACCCGCGACGGGGTGGAGGTCAAGCTGCTCAGCAACATCGACCTCCCCGGCGAGGCGGCCAGCGCACGCACGCACGGCGCGGCCGGGGTGGGGCTGTACCGCACCGAGTTCCTGGTGGTGGGCCGCAACACCGCGCCGGGCGAGGACGAGCAGTACCGCGCCTACCGGGGGGTGGCCGAGGCCTTCCCCGGCTGCCCCGTCACCATCCGCACCTTCGACCTGGGCGGCGACAAGTTCCCGGCGTTCCTGCACATGGCGCCCGAGGAGAACCCCTTCCTGGGGTGGCGGGCGATCCGCGTGTGCCTGGACGAGCCGGCGATCTTCCGCACGCAGCTGCGCGCGCTGCTGCGCTCGATGGCGCACGGCGACGTGCGCATCATGCTGCCGCTGATCAACGACATCGCCGAGGTCACCGCCACGCGCCGGCTGATCGAGCAGGCGCGCGAGGAGCTGGCCGCCGAGGGGCAGGCGGTGCCCGAGACGTACAAGCTGGGCGCGATGGTGGAAACGCCCGCGGCGGCGCTCTCCGCCGTGGAGCTGGCGAAGCACGTGGACTTCTTCTCCATCGGCACCAACGACCTGGTGCAGTACACGCTGGCGGTGGACCGCGGCAACTCGCGGCTGGCCAAGCTCTACAACCCCTTCCACCCCGCGGTGGTGCGGCTGCTGGGGATGATCGCCCAGGCGGGGCGCGACGCGGGGATCGAGGTGTCCGTCTGCGGCGAGGTGGCGGCCAACCCGCTCGCCGCCTTCATGCTGATCGGGATGCGGGTGAGCTCGCTCTCGGTGGGCCCCGCGTCGCTGGCCGAGATCAAGAAGGTGATCCGCTCGGTCACCTTCTCCGAGGCGCAGGAGGCCGCGCGCGAGGCGATGGCCGCGCCCACCCCCGACGCCGTCGTCCGCGCGCTCACCGGGCGGCTGGGCGACGTGATCGACCTCTCCAAGTTCGGGGGCGCGTGGAGCTTGTCGGAGGCCGAGGCGTAGGGTATCTTCCCGCCGCCAGCCAACTTCCGACTTTCCAGCGAACCCGGGACATATCGTGGCGCGCCGCCAGCTCTTCACCTCCGAGTCGGTCACCGAAGGCCATCCCGACAAGATCGCCGACCAGATCTCCGACGCCGTCCTCGACGCCATCCTGGCCGACGACCCCACCGGCCGCGTGGCCTGCGAAACGCTGGTGACCACCGGCGTGGCCGTGGTCGCCGGCGAGATCACCACGTCGACCTACGTGGACATCCCCTCCATCGTGCGCGGCACGCTCAAGGGGATCGGCTACACCGACGCGCAGTACGGCATCGACGCGCACACCTGCGCGGTGATGACCACCATCGACCGGCAGAGCCCCGACATCGCGCAGGGCGTGGACACCGGCGGCGCGGGCGACCAGGGGATGATGTTCGGCTACGCGTCGGACGAGAACGACGCGCTGATGCCCACGCCGATCCTCCTCGCGCACCGCTTGGCCGAGCGGCTCGCGCAGGTGCGCAAGGACGGCACCCTCGAGTGGCTGCGCCCCGACGGCAAGACGCAGGTGTCGGTGGTGTACGAGGACGACCGACCGGTGCGCGTGGACACGGTGGTGGTCTCCACCCAGCACGACCCCGGGGCCACGCAGGAGGAGATCATCGAGGGCGTGGTGAAGCACGTGATCACCCCCGCGCTTCCCGAGGGTCTCTTCGATCCCGAGCGCACCACCATCCACGTGAACCCCACCGGCCGCTTCGTGATCGGCGGGCCGCACGGCGACGCGGGGCTCACCGGGCGCAAGATCATCGTGGACACCTACGGCGGGATGGGCCGCCACGGCGGCGGCGCGTTCAGCGGCAAGGACCCGACCAAGGTGGACCGTTCGGCCGCCTACGCGGCGCGCTGGGCGGCCAAGCACGTGGTGGCGGCCGGCCTCGCGCGGCGCTGCGAGATCCAGCTGGCCTACGCCATCGGCGTGGCGCAGCCCGTGTCGGTGCGCGTCGACACCTTCGGCACCTCCACCGTGGACGAGGAGGCGATCGAGCGGGCGCTGGTGGAGGTGTTCGACTTCACGCCCAAGGGGATCATCGACGCGCTGGGCCTGCGCGCCCCCATCTACCGCCCCACGGCCGCCTACGGCCACTTCGGGCGCACCAGCGAGATGAGCACCGGCGCGAAGCCCGTGAAGCTGTTCCCGTGGGAAGAGACGCTGCGGGTGGACGACCTGCGCACGGCGGCGAAGGCGTAGCACCGTCCTGCGAAGCGGGTCTCCCAGGGCCCGCTCTCCGGCTCGTTCCCGGCCCATCGCCCCAACCCAGAACGGCCTGGGGATGGATCGGGCTCTCTGCCGGCTTCTTCGCGGCGGCCGGCGCTGGATGCGACCGGCCATTCATTCTGCGGCGACTGCGTGGTCGCCGTCGGGATGACGTGGTCGGGATCGGTGAGGAGAAGAACGACTCTGCAGACCCGCATCATGCGTCCGTTCCACGCTGTCCCGTCGTAGCTCCACCGGTGGCCGCGCGACTGCTGGAGGCGCGGAACAAAGCGTGCGGCGCGACGTATTGCCGCATACGCAGGGGACAGCCACGCACGGGGCGGGTGGCGGGAGGATCCGGCCACGCCGCCCCGCCGCGCAGAACAGCGCCAGCGACATGATCAAGGTACGGGTGCAGAGCCTGGGGCTCGACCAGAACACCAAGTCTCCCGTCGTCATCCTGCAGGAGGACGACGGCGAGCGCGTGCTGCCGATCTGGATCGGCCCGGCCGAGGCCAGCGCCATCGCCATGGAGCTGGCGGGGATGAAGTTCGCGCGCCCGCTCACGCACGACCTGTTTCCGCAGATCATCCGCGGCCTGGGCGGCACGCTCACCCGCGTGCTGATCACCCGGGTGGAGGAGAACACCTACTTCGCCGAGCTGGTGATCCAGCGCGGCGACGAGATGTTCACCATCGACGCGCGCCCGTCCGACTCGATCGCCATCGCGCTGCGCACCCGCGCCGACCTGTTCGCCGGCGACGAGCTGCTCACCGCGGCCGCCTTCGAGATCACCGGCCCCGAGCCGGGGCCGGAGGATGAAGACGACGAGGGGATGCCTCCCGGCCTCCCGCCCACGCCCGGGCTCTCGCCCGACCAGCTCAAGGAGTACCTGCGCCGCATGAACCCCGAAGACCTGGGCCGCTTCAACCCGTGACCCTCTTCCGCTTTCGCCGCGAGGCGGCCCGCCGTTCGGCGGCTCGCCTCGCGCTCGTTTTGGCCGCCGCCACGCCGCTCGCCCTCCCCGCCGCCGCCCAGCAGGTGCTGGACGGCCGCGTGGTGCGCGACGGCCAGGGCGTGCCCGGCGTGCGCGTGCAGCTGCACCGGGTGACCCGCGTGTCGCGCGGGCAGATCGACAGCACCGTCTCGGGCCCCGGGGGCCGCTTCACCATCCGCATGCCCCCCGCCGACACGGCCGCCGGCTTCACCGTGTTCTTCTCCACCGCCATCGCCGACGGGGTGCGCTACTTCGGCCCCGCCATCCACCCCGACCAGCGGCCCGAGGGGTACGCGATCTCGGTGTACGACACCGCCAGCTCGCAGGCGCTGGCCGACTCGGTGCGGGTGAGCCGCCGCGACGTGTTCCTGATCCCCGACGCGGACGGGAGCATGCAGGTGGCCGAGATCCTCCGCATGCGCAACGGCGCCCGCCGCACGCTGGTGTCCGAGTCGCGCCCGCTGGTGTCGGTGACGCTGCCGCCGGGGATCGAGCAGTTCGAGGCCGGCGAGGGCGACCGCGCCGACAGCACGCAGGCGGCCAACCCCGGCCTGGCGCGCGTGGGCGACCGTGCTTGGCTCACCGACCCGCTGGTGCCCGGCGACCGCGACTTCTTCTTCCGCTACCGCCTTCCCGCGAAGGTAAAGCGCCTCCCCGTGGCGCTGGGCCGCCCGACCGACACGCTGTTCGTGTACGTGCGCCAGCCCGCGCCCGACGTGACGGCCAGCGGCCTGGGCGAGGGCGTGCCGTTCACGGCGGAGGGCGACCAGTTCATGCGCTACATGGGCACCGCGCTGGGCCCGGGCGCGGCGGTGGCGGTGGACTGGCGCGGCCCGCAGCCGCCGCCGGTGGACCCGCGCTGGGCGGCGCTGGCGATCGCCGCGGCGATCCTGGCGGCGGGCGGGGTGGTGGCGGCGCGGCGCTCGCGCGGCGCGGCGGGGTAGGGGAGAGCCGGCCGTGGCCCTGGTCACCACCCGCACGCTGGTGCTGCAGAGCTTTCCCTACAGCGAGACCAGCAAGATCCTGCGGCTCTACACCTGGGACCACGGCCTCGCCTCGGTGATCGCCAAGGGCGCGCTGCGGCCCCGGAGCCGCTACGGCGGGGTGCTGGAGCCGTTCACCGAGGGCACGGCCACCTTCTACCACCGCACCGGCCGCGACCTGCACACGCTGAGCGGCTTCGACCTGATCCGCAGCCGGCAGGGGCTGGGGCGCTCGATGGCGGCGTTCGCAGGCGCCTCGCTCCTGGCCGAGCTGGTGCTGAACGCGGGGACCGAGGAGCCGCACCCCGAGGTGTTCGAGACGCTGGCCGCCGGGTGGGACGCCATCGTGGCCGCCCCCGACGCCGACACGGCGCTGCGCACTGCGCTCACCGGGGCCTGGTCGCTGGTGGCGCTGCTGGGCTTCGAGCCGCTGACCGACCACTGCGTGGTGTGCGAGCGCCCGCTGGTTCCCTCGGAGCCGGTGCGCTTCGACACCAGCGCGGGGGGCGTGGCCTGCGTGCGCTGCCGCCCGGCGGGGCGGGTGATCGACGCGGCCTCGCGCGCGGAACTGCACGGGATGGTGCGCGGCGCCACCCCCGGGCAGCCGCTGGCCAACCCCGGCCTGCAGCGCGCGCTGCTGCGCGTGTTCCTGCAGACGCACGTGGCCCACGACCGCGCCTTCCGCTCCCTGGAGCTGTTCCTGGAGCAGATGCGCGCGTCTCCGCTGGCGGGGGACGGCGCGGACGAGGGCGCGGATGATGTGGAGGAGGGTGAGGGGGAAACGGCGGGGCTGGGCGGGTGAGCGGCGGAATCTTTCGGGCGCGGGGCGGGTACTGCGCGCGTCCACCGGGCTTCCGCCGCGCCGCCGCGGGTTGCTTGACCGGCGTTGCGGGCGGTGGATATACTGAAGCCAGATCGGCACTTGCGCTCACGCTCTTTCCCAGGGGCTCCAGGAGGCAGATGGGACGTTAACCGCATGAACAGAGAGAGGTGGTGATGCTTCGCGCCCCGCCTGTTCTGCTCCTCCTCCTGGTGATCATCGGGTTACGATCTCCCCCCGCGGCACGGGCGCAGGACCCCAACGGAGCCCGCCCCGCGGTCGCCCAGAAGGCCTTTCGGCTGGAGCAGAACTATCCGAACCCGGCAAACCCGGAAACCTACATCCCGTTCTATCTCGAGGAGGGCCTGTTCCAGAATGGAGACACCCGCGTCGTCTCCATCCGGATCGTGAACATCTTTCGTCAGCTCGTTGCGATTCCGAAGGCCGTGGGCCACCCCCGCGGGCGAGACGTGCCGGTGAACAACCTCCGCTACACGGAGCCCGGCCGGAAGGTGAGCTACTGGGACGGCCGCGACCTGAACGGCAGGCCGGTGCCCACGGGCGTGTACTACTGCGAGCTGGTGGTGGACGGAAAGAGCGACTACTTCCGCGTCACCGTGATCCAGCCCCGCAGGCGGAGCAGGTTCCCGATCCCCTTCATCCGCAGGGGCGAGTGAGGCCGGTTCGATCCACAGCGATCGGGCCGGCTTCTTCGTTTCCACAGGTCCCGAGCCCCTCCGCAGTTCATCATCGTCGTGCGCGTTCCCCGGCGGGTGGATGTACCAGGCTTCAGCGTGCGCTGTGGATCCGTTTTTTGAAAATGGACACCCCTCGGCTCTTCGTCTGCAAAGATAGTCGCGCCGCGCGGCCGGATTGGTGATGGGGCGCGGCATGAGACGACGGCGACCGCATTCGTCCTATCGATTACAACGCTTTACGGCGAGATGATCGAAACTGCGTGGATCAGGGGCACCCGAGCACGCTGCGCGTCCGGTGCGCGTGGCAGGGGCGGGGAGAGACGTCGAGATCAACATCCGGCGCGTCGATGGTTGTCGATTCTCTCGCGTCGATGCTGCTGGGTACTTTGATTTGATTGATTTGGTCTGACACCGGATCCGGCAATCAACTGTGCATTCGGAAGAACCACCACGGAAGTATGTCACACGGAGGAACGGAGGGAACGGAGGAAAAACAAGCAGTTCTCCGTTTCCTCCGTTCCTCCGTGTGAGCCATTTCGTCTGAGGCCGGATGCACAATCATCCAGCAGAATCGGTATGATTCGATTTGACCGTTCCGCGTCTTAACGCCCGTCCTTCCGTGGAGATCTGGCTGCCCGCATCGAGCCTACCGTCACGATGAATCCCCCTGATCCACGCAGTTGGCGGTGCCGGCGTATGCAACTCATCTGCGGTTATGTGACGCGGGCGGCGATCACGATCATGGATTCTAACTCGGTCGACGGAGTACTCGTGGAAAGAGATGGAGAGGTGAAAACGGAAGCGCCCCGGAGCCGCTGAGGCTCCGGGGCGCTTCGAATCGATTCTCCCGTGTCCGTCGAACTCTAACGCGCGGTGACCAGCTGGCCGCTGCGGACGACGCCGACGGCGACCTCCTTGCCCACCACGTCGCCGTTGCCGTCGAACTGGATGGTGCCGGAGACGCCCTCGAACTTGGCGTTGCCGCGCCCCACCTGCGCCACGTAGTCGCGGATCTGCCGCCGGCCGCTGCCCGCGTGCTCGATGGCGTCCTTGAGGAGGTAGATCGCGTCGTAGGTCATCGCGCCGCGGTGGTCGGGCGTCTCCTTGAAGAGCTCGGTGTAGCGCCGCACGAACTGCTGCGCCTTGTCGGAGCGGCGGTCGGGGAGGAAGGCCGAGCTCACGAAGACGCCTTCCGCGACGGGCCCGCCGTCCTTCACCCCGGTGAGCCCGTCGGCGCCCAGGATGGGGCCGCTGAAGCCCAGCCGGCGCGCCGCCGCGATGATCTTGAGCCCCTCGGTGGCCTGCCCGCCGATCACCAGCGCGTCGGCCCCGCGGCCGATGGCGCGCTGCAGGTAGGGGTCCAGCGTGCCCGGCGCAGTGTAGATCGCGGGAAGGTACGGGTCGCTGGCCACGATCGCCCCGCCGCTCTTGCTGAAGGCGTCGCGGAAGGTGGCCGCCACGCCCTGGCCGTAGTCGTCGTCGGCATAGAGCACCGCCGCCCTGCGCCGCCCCAGCTGCGCCGCCGCCCGCGCCAGCGCCGGCGAGAACTCCAGGTCGGTGGGGCACACGCGGAAGGTCCAGTCGCCGGCCGAGGTGAGCTGCGGGCTGCTGGACGCGGGCGAGATCTGCACCAGCGGCTCGCCCGGCACGCTGTCGCTCGACTGGGAGTTGTAGATGGGGGCGGCCTTGAGCGACGCGCTGGAGTTGACGTGCCCCACCACCGCCACCACCGCGCGGTTGCCGCGCAGCCGGCGCGCCACCTCGATCGCCTTGCCGGCGTCGGCATCGTCGTCGCCCCACTCCACGCGCACCTGGCGGCCGTCGATGCCGCCGGCGCGGTTGATCTCGTCCACCGCCATCTGCGCGGCCAGCTTCATCGAGTGGCCGTTGGCCTTCTCCAGCGGCCCGGCCACGCCGATGACGATCGGCTCGCCCGAGCCGCCGCGGCACCCGGCGAGCGGTACTGCAAGGAGCAGCAAAGAAAGAAATGCGTTGCGGATCTTCATCGTTTCGTTCGTATCGCCGGTGGCGCCATGCACGCGCTTCCGGCCAGTCGGGGAACCGCCGCGGGCGCACGGCGGGTGTATCGTCAGCCCGCCCGGAGAGGGCGGGGTCGGAGGAGACGCAGAGCCCAGCCGGTTCCCGCCACGATCAGCCGCCGCGCGAACGCTCGACGTGCGCCCGCACCTCGCGCAGCCACTCGGGCTCGGGCAGATGGGCGGTGGCATAGGCGTCGCCCAGGCTCTTCACCAGCGCCTCCACCGTCTCGGGCTGCCGCCCCGGCGCCACGTCGTGCACCAGTACGCGCAGGATGGTGAGCGCCGAGCCGCCGGTGAGCGCCGCGGGGAGCCGGCCGGGGCCGTGCAGCACGTACCAGCGTTCCAGCTTGCGGCGGGTGGCGCTATACGGGTGGGCACCGTCGACGAACTTCTGCAGGCCGGCGGGGCTCATCCCCACCTGTCGCGAAAGGAGGCGAAGCGGCTGGGTCGCCGCTTCGGCACGCAGCGCCTGCCTCAACACCGCGATCGTGGGAGCCGCACTGCTCGACGCCATTGACGCGGGGTTGCCGGGGAGCTATACTTCGCTCCGTCCACTTTGTCCACTTGTGCTGGGGGCTTCAGCCAAACAGTAGGACGAAGGGAGGGGCCGCGTCAAGGCCGTGGCGCTGGCGCCCCTTCACAACCGTTCACGCGCGGGCAGCGGGCCGGCGCCGAACGACGGAGGAGAGCATGGAGGCCGCGAAGAGAAGGAACGCAACCACCCGGGCGCGTGTCTCACGCCGTAACGCCACCCGGCGCTGGTGCATCCCGCCCGCCCTGCTGCACGAGCCCGACGAGCTGCTCGAGGCGGCGCAGCTGTTCGAGGAGGTGCCGGGGCGCGTGGGGCTGGTGCTGTGGCAGTCGCTGCGCGACGTGACGCTGTGGGCGGCGGTGCCGGTCGAGCGGCGCGACGGGCTGTTCACCCCGCAGGCCGCCAACCGCCGGCTCACCGAGCTGCTGGCGTCGGGCGCCGAGCCGGCGCTGGAGGTGTCGCTCACCACGCTGGCGGCGCTGGTGGGTGCCCCGGGCTCGGCCAACCCCGACATCATCAGCCTGGTGTGCCTGCAGGTGTCGCAGTGGGCCGAGGCGCGCGGCGCGATGGCCACGGCGATGGTGTTCGCCCAGGCCGCGGCGCTCACCTGCCCCGAGGAGCCCGGGCCCGCGCTGGCGGCGGGGAGCCTGGCGCTGCGCTGGCGGCGCAGCGCGCGCGCCGAGACGTGGCTGCGGCGCAGCATCGGCCTGGCGCGCCGCAAGCGCGACTGGGGGCCCTATGCCGAGGCCTACGTGGAGATGGGCGTGCTGTACGTCCGCCGCGGCCAGCCGGGGCCGGCGCACCGTTACTTCGTGCAGGGGATGCGGGCGTCGCGCCGCCACGGGATGATCCAGGTGCGCGGCGCGGCGCTGCACGGGCTGCTGCTGCTGGCGCTGGAGTCGTCGGCGCTGGACGACGCCGAGCGCTACGGGCGGGCGGCGATGCGCGCGTACGGACGCGGCCACGTGCGCCTTCCCGAGCTGGTGCACGAGATGGCCTACCTGTGGGTGCGGCGCGAGCAGTACGCGCGGGCCATCCCCATGCTGCAGAAGCTGCTTCCCACGCGCGTGGAGCCGGTGGAGCGGGCGGTGACCCTCGCCATCCTGGCGCGCGCGGCGGCGGGCGCGGGCGACCGGCGGCTCTACCAGGAAAGCTGGATCGACGCGTGGACGCTGATCACGCGCCGCGACGGCGAGCCGGAGCGGCACCCCCGGGCGCTGCTGGAGCTGGCCCGCGCCTCCACCGCCATCGGCGACTGGCCGCACGTGGAGCAGGCGGTGCGGGTGGCGGCGAAGTCTGCCACCAGCCGGCGCGAGCCCGCCATCGCCGCGCAGGTGGAAGAGCTGGCCGAGGCGATCCGCGCACGGCGGGTGGGGGAGCACTGAAGCAGGCGTCGGGAAGCACGAACCGCAGGGCACCACAGCAGGAATCGCCGCGACGACGGCATCCCGTCCCCGCGGCGCTGGGCAAGACAATGTGAAGGGCCCACAATGAAGCGGGCGGCAACCCCGGGCCGCCCGAAACCGGCAGAATCCAACCGTCGTCCACGTCCAGGCAGCCGCACTCGGCGCTTCAGCCGACGACCGTCCCCGATCTTTCCATCAATCCGGATCCTCGCACCGCTTCCGCACCTCGTTGCCGCTGCGCTGCCACACGCCCGCGCCGCTCTTCCGGTAGGTCATGCGCACCACCCGGCGGCAGACGTCGGTGGGCCACTTGCGGCGGTCGGTGGCGTAGCTGGTCACGCTCACCATGATCTCCCTGCTGTCGGCCTTGACCAGGTTCAGGTGCAGCAGCACGCCGTAGCCGCGCACCCAGCGGCCGCCGGCGAAGCCCGCCATCGCCTCGGGGCTGGCGGCCACGGTGCCGGTGTCCTGGATCACCACCGCGTCCTGCGGGCGCTCCACGCGCTGGGCGGCGGGGTTGGACACGTGGGCGAAGACGCTGTCGCGGTTCTCGGCCTTGCCGGTGAGCTGCCAGCTCCCGCCGGCGAACGACTTCACGTCGATCCACAGCGGCCCCTCGGGGCGCTTGGGGCCGATGTTCTGGCGCGCGTCGGCATCGGCGAAGCGAACCACGTCGGGGAGGATCGCGTGGTAGTCTTCCACCGTGTGCTCGGGCCCGCCGCAAGCGGCCAGCGGAACGAGGGCGAGGAGGGCGCAAAGGAACGGGCGGACGCGTGTCATCACGTCTTTCGGCTCGGGGGTCTGGGTTCGGGCGGCGGCTCCCGCGCCGAAGTGGATACAGCGCCGCGCGGCCGGGCGCAACCGGAGCCCTCCCGCGCGGCGGGCGCAGGCGATACAATCTCCCGCTGTCCCAGGTTCCCTTTGCAGCAGCGAGAAAGACGTCCCGATGAAGTTCTGGAGGCTCACCCCCCGGCACGACACCCTCTGGTGGTGCGTGGACGGCAAGGACCCGTGGTCGCCCTATGCCGAGCGCGCCTTCGGGTTCGTGGTGCGCGCGGCCGACGCCGAGCAGGCGCGCTGGCTCGCGCACGAGGCCGGCGGCAAGGAGAACGACACGGTGGACGGCGTGGCGCCCTGGCTCGACGCCAACTACAGCACCTGCGAGGAGCTGCGCGACGACGCCAACGCCGAGGTGCTGCTGGTGAACTTCCGCCACTGATCCCGATCCTGATCCGCGTGGAGATCGCGTGGAGCGTAGCTGTTCTTCTACCGGATCCAACTGAACTGCTTACTCACACAGAGGCACGGAGACGCAGAGAACTGCAGGTTTGCTCTCTGTGCCTCCGTGCCTCTGTGTGACACTTCCAGCAGATGCTGTTGCCGCGATGATTTAGCGGATCGGGTAAACCGCTGGAAGTAACGACCGCAAGGCCTCGCGCAGGGTCAGCGGAGCAGCGAAACCGATGTTAGAGGACAGCCGCACCCGTCAGGGAAAAAGAATCGGCCCCGCCTCCGAAACGTGGAGGCGGGGCCGATTCTTACCATCACGGCGTGGCCGGCTTACTTGTTGTCGTCCACGATCTCGTAGTCGGCCTCCACCACGTCGTCGGCGGCCTGGCCGCCGGCGCGCGCGGTTGCGTCACCCTCGAAGCCGGCGCCCGCCGTGGCGCCGCCGCTGAAGCCGGCGTCGGCCGGGGCGCCCTCGCCCTGCTGCTGCGCGGCGTAGATCAGCGCGCCGGCCGCGCTGTAGGCCTGCTGCAGCGCCTCGCTGGCACTGCGGACCTCGCTCACGTCGTCCTGCTTCAGCGCCTTGCGGGCGCGCTCCAGCGCCTCGTCGAGCGAGGTGCGGGTGGGGGCGTCGAGCTTGTCCTCCCACTCCTTCTTGTTCTTCTCCACGTCGTAGACCATGGAGTCGAGGCGGTTGCGCGCCTCCACCTGCTCGCGCCGGGCCTTGTCCTCGCCGGCGTGGGCCTCGGCGTCCTTGACCATCTTGTCGATCTCGGCCTCGTTCAGGCCGCTGGACGACTCGATGCGGATCTTCTGCTCCTTGCCGGTGGCCCGGTCCTTGGCGCTCACGTGCAGGATGCCGTTGGCGTCGATGTCGAAGCCCACCTCCACCTGCGGCATGCCGCGCGGTGCGGGCGGGATGCCCGTGAGCTGGAACTTGCCGATCGTCTTGTTGTAGATCGCCAGCTCGCGCTCGCCCTGCAGCACGTGGATCTCCACCGTGGTCTGGTTGTCCTCGGCGGTCGAGAACACCTCGCTCTTCTTGGTGGGGATGGTGGTGTTGCGCGGGATCAGCGTGGTGAACACGCCGCCCAGCGTCTCGATCCCCAGCGACAGCGGCGTCACGTCCAGCAGCAGCACGTCCTTGACGTCGCCCGCCAGCACGCCGCCCTGGATGGCGGCGCCCACGGCCACCACCTCGTCGGGGTTCACGCCGCGGTGCGGGTCCTTGCCGAAGAACGCCTTCACCACCTCCTGGATCTTGGGGATGCGGGTGCTGCCGCCCACCAGGATCACCTCGTCGATCTCGCCCGGCTTGAGCCCCGCGTCGTCCAGCGCCTTCTGCATGGGCGGGATGGTGCGCTGCACCAGGTCGTCCACCAGCTGCTCGAAGCGCGCGCGGCTGAGCGTCACGTTGAGGTGCTTGGGGCCCTCCTGCGTGGCGGTGATGAAGGGGAGGTTGATGTCGGTCGACGAGGTGGTCGACAGCTCCATCTTCGCCTTCTCGGCCGCTTCCTTCAGGCGCTGCAGCGCCATCGCGTCCTTGGAAAGGTCGATCCCCTGGTCCTTCTTGAACTCGTCCACCAGCCACTCGATCACGCGCTGGTCGAAGTCGTCGCCGCCCAGGTGCGTGTCGCCGTTGGTGGCCTTCACCTCGAACACGCCCTCGCCCAGCTCCAGCACCGAGATGTCGTAGGTGCCGCCGCCCAGGTCGTAGACCGCGATCTTCTCGTCCTTCTTCTTGTCGAGCCCGTAGGCCAGCGCGGCCGCCGTGGGCTCGTTGATGATGCGCAGCACCTCGAGGCCGGCGATCTTGCCGGCGTCCTTGGTGGCCTGGCGCTGGGCGTCGTTGAAGTAGGCGGGCACGGTGATCACCGCCTGCGTCACCGACTGGCCCAGGTAGTCCTCGGCGGTCTGCTTCATCTTCTGCAGGATCATGGCGCTGATCTCGGGGGGCGTGAACGCCTTGTCGCCCGAGTTCGGCACCTTCACCTGGGCCAGCCCGTTGGGGCCCGAGGTGACCTCATAGGGTACGATCTTCTCCTCCTGCTTCACCTCGGCCTCCTTGCGGCCCATGAAGCGCTTGATGGAGAAGAGGGTGTTCTTGGGGTTCGTGATCGCCTGGCGCCGGGCCACCTGGCCCACCAGCCGCTCGCCGTCCTTGGTGAACGCGACGACCGACGGCGTGGTGCGGCCGCCCTCGGCGTTCGGGATCACCACCGGGTCGCCGCCTTCCATCACGGCCACGACGGAGTTGGTGGTCCCCAGGTCGATCCCAATGACCTTCGCCATGGGTGCTCCTTTATCGATTCATCGTCAGTGGTGAAACGAGCGCTCCGGCGGCGTGTCAGGGCCCCCGGGCGCGGAATGCTGCCATGGGGAAGAGCAACGCATATGCCATGTGTTTGTCTCGTTTTTCTGCGCTTCCGACAGGGATTTGCGCATCGGCCCGCCATTGTGGCGCACCGCGCGGCAGCGTCGGCCTGACGCCACGCCGCCAGACGGACGCGAACGGGCGGCACCTCTCGCGAAGAGAAGCGCCGCCCGTCAGCCATCACCCGTGGCACACCCGTCGTGATCGCCCCGGCCGCGAACGAGCCGCTACCCGGGAGCGAACGGTCGGGTGGGCTGGTCGCGGCGTGCGGTCTACCGCTGGGGCTCGCCCAGGCCGGCCGGGATCTCGTCCTCGTCGTGGCGAGCGCAGTTCAGCCGCGTGGGGCACGCCTGGGTGGGCTTGCACGGCGAGAACGGCGTGGGACAGAACTCGGTCTCGCGCGTGTCGTGGCCGCGGACCGTGCCGCGGAGGTGTTCCGCCAGGCCTGTCTCGAACGAGTCCACCCGCAGGGCATCGAGCTGGAGCGTGATCTTGCGCATCTTCTCTCCTCGCGTGTTGGGATGAAGACCGGCGTGCGGCGCTGCGCCGCGGTTGCCGCCCCATTCGGCGTCTCCGGGATCCGCCGCGTCTCGCCGGGGCGCGATTGGAGCGGTGTGACGGAACATCACTACGCAGTCACCTGCGCGCAAGCTCCCGGCGGAGCAGGCGAAGTGGCGGGTGGCCCGGTTGCCGGCGCGTATCCGTCCGTTCCGCAGTCTACTGGCGGAAACCGCGCCACAAGGGTAAGCCGTGCAGCGACCATGGATGCCGCTCCACGCACGGCGAAGATCCCGCGTACGGGCGCGATGCGCGGACCCGCGCGCGCACGCCGGCGCGCCGCCCGAGGCCGCCACCCCCGCGGCACCTTGTTGACGCTGTGCGGCACCGCGGCTATCGTGCCCGCCTCACCCGAGAGGAGCCGATGCCCGAAGCCACGCCGATCCACGACACGATCCACTTCCTGCGCGAGCGATTCACGCGCGCGCCGCACGCCATCCTGGTGCTGGGCTCGGGGCTGGGCGGCCTGGCCGACGAGATCGAGGACGCCGTCGCCATCCCCTTCGACCAGATCCCCGGCTTCCCCCGGCGCACGCAGGAGCTTGCCGGGCACGCCGGGCGGCTGATCGCGGGGCGGCTGGAGGGCGTGGAGGTGGCGGCGATGCAGGGGCGCTTCCACCTGTACGAGGGGTGGAGCCCGGCCGACGTGGCGCTGCCCGTGCGGGCGCTGGCGGCGCTGGGGCCGCGCGCGATGGTGCTGACCAACGCCGCCGGCGGCCTGCGCCCGGGGATGCAGCCGGGCGACCTGATGCTGATCGCCGACCACATCAACCTGATGGGGCAGAACCCGCTGGTGGGGCAGGTGATCCCCGGCGAGACGCGCTTCCCCGACATGTCGGACCCGTACGACCGCGGCTTCCGCGCGGCCGCCGAGGCGACCGCGCTGGAGCTGGGGATCCCGGTGACGCAGGGCGTCTACACGGCGCTGATGGGGCCCAGCTACGAGACGCCCGCCGAGATCCGCATGCTGGCCCGCCTGGGGGCCGACGCGGTGGGGATGAGCACCGTGCCCGAGGTGCTGGTGGCGCGGGCGGTGGGGCTCAAGTGCCTGGGGATCTCGTGCATCACCAACCTTGCGGCGGGGCTGGGCGGCAGCACGCTGAGCCACGACGAGGTGATGGAGGTGGGCGCCCGCGTGCGCGACCGCCTGGCCGCGCTGGTGCGCGGGGTGCTGCCGCGGATCGCGGGGGTGAACCTGGCCAGCGAGGCCTGAGCGCGCCGGCTCCCCGGGACCTCCGCCGAGACGCGCGGACGTTCCGGGACCCGGCGCCCCTCCGCCCGTCCACGACACTGGCGTTTCCACGCGGTGGACGGCATCTTTGCAGCGATGGGCGGCCGCTCCCCGCGGTGGCTCCGAAGGCGAAACATCCCTCCCGAACACCCGTAGGGCCGCGGGCGCCGCACCGGCGCTTTCGCGACTCACCCGAGGCACGGTTTCCTGCGATGCAAGTCTCTGAAGAGCTGATCGGTCTGACCGCCGTGGTGCTGGGCGGGCTGGCGTTCCTGATCCCCATCGCCGGGATCACCGCCCGCATCGCGCTGAAGCCGATCGTGGAGGCGATGGCGCGCTACCGCGAGATCAAGGGCGGCGACGAGAACACGCTGCTGCTGGAGCGGCGCATGGCGCTGATGGAAGAGCACATCAACAGCATCGGCCGCTCGGTGCAGGTGCTGGTGGAAGACGCCGACTTCCGGCGCCGGCTCGAGTCGCAGTCGCCCGTGCAGGCGGCGTCGCTGCCGCCCGGCGGCGGCTCCTGAAGGCGGTGCGCGCCTTCTCCACCAAGCGGGACCGGCGCACCAGCCTGCGCGCGCGGCGGCTGGTGCGCGGTTGGGCCGTGGGCGTGCTGGCGACGGTGGCGGTGATGGCGCTGCGCCCCATGGGGCTGATGCGCCGGGCCGAGCTGGCGACCTACGACGCGCGCACCCGGGCCTTCGCCGAAGCGTCCACGGCGTCCCACGACATCGTGATCGCGGCCATCGACGAGCGCAGCCTGCGCGAGTTCGCGGCCACGGGGAAGCGCTGGCCCCTCCCCCGCGACGTGCATGCCGCGGTGCTCGACTACCTTGCGTTCGCGGGCGCCCGGGCGGTGATCTACGACGTGCAGTTCGTGGAGCCCGACGACCACCGCGGGGCCGACTCCGCCTTCGCCGGCGCGCTCGCCGAGGCGGGGATGGGCGTGCTGCCGATGGCGCTGGGCGAGGGCAGCGTGGCGTACGAGAACGTCTACGGCCCGCAGCGTCGCGAGGACGCCGACGTGACCCGCTTCGCCCTTCCCGTGCGCACGGCCCGTGGCGTTCCCGGCTTCGGGCGGATGATCGCGCCGCTCCCCGTGCTGGCGCGTGGCGCGGCCGGCCTGGGCTCCATCGCGCTGAACAACGACGCATCGGAGGCCACGGTCCGCGCCGACCGCCTGGTGCAGCGCCACGGGGGCCGCTTCTACCCCTCGCTCGCCTTCGCGGCAGCGCGGCTGGTGGCGCCGCGCCGCTGGGGCGGCGCGGTGACGATGGACGGTGGGTCGCTGCGCACCGCGGGCGGCGGCGCGGTGCCGCTGGACGACGGCGCGATGGTGATCCGCTGGCGCGGGGCGTTCGGCGACGGGGCGGCCCGGCAGACGTACCCGGTGTATTCGTACTCGCGCCTGGCCCAGGCGTACGAAGCAGAGTTCAGCGGCCAGCGGCCCCTGCTCTCGCGCGAGGTGTTCCGCGGCAAGATCGTGTTCGTGGCGGCCACCGCCAGCGGCACCTTCGACCTGCGCAGCACGCCGATCGGCGGTGACGAGCCGGGGGTGATGATCCACGCCACCGCGCTGGACAACCTGCTGCGGGGCGACTGGATGCGCCGCGCGCCCGAGTGGGCCAACGCGGGGACGACGGCGTTCGCCGCGCTCTCCGCGACGGCGGCGGTGGCGCTGATCGGCTCGGCGCTGTGGGCGACCGCGGCCACGCTGCTGGTGATGGGGCTGGCGGTCGCGGCGGCGTGCTTCGCGTTCACCGGGGGCGTGTGGCTGGACGCGGCGGCGCCCGCGCTGGGCGCCGCGGTGGCCTATGCCGGGGTGATGGCCGCCAACTACGTGACCGAGGGGCGCGGCCGCCGCCGCGTGCGCGAGATGTTCGGCCGCTACCTGGACCCGCGCGTGGTGCAGCAGCTGGCCGAGGGCGGCGGCGAGCTGGAGCTGGGCGGCAAGCGCGTGCCGCTCACCATCCTCTTCAGCGACATCCGCGGCTTCACCGCGCTTTCGGAGCGGCTGCCGGCCGAGACGGTGGTGGAGATGCTGTGCGACTACCTGGGGGCGATGACGGAGATCGTCTTCCGCCACGGGGGCACGCTCGACAAGTTCATCGGCGACGCGGTGATGGCGTTCTGGGGCGCGCCTCTGCCAACGCCCGACCACGCCCGCCGCGCGGTGGACTGCGCGCTGGAGATGACCGCCGAGCTGGAGCGGCTGAACGCGCGCTGGGCGGCGGCGGGCCGCATGGCCGACCTGCGCATCGGCATCGGCATCAACACGGGCGAGGCGGTGGTGGGCAACATCGGCTCGCTGAAGCACAAGCTCGACTACACCGCCATCGGCGACGCGGTGAACCTGGCCAGCCGGCTGGAGTCGCTGAACAAGGACATGGGGACCACCATCATCATCAGCGACAGCACCCGGGCCGCGCTGGACGGCGGCTACCTGGTGGCGCCGCTGCCCGATGCCCACGTGAAGGGAAAGGAGCAGGCCGTGACCGTGCACGAGCTGCGAGGCCCGCGCCGCGCCGCCGTCAACGCCGCGCTGGGTGCGGCGCTGGCGGTGCTGCTGCTGGCGCTGGCCCCGAACCCCGCCGCCGCCCAGGCGAAGCAGCGCTGGACCGACCGCGTGTACCAGCCTGGGCGCTGGCGCGCCGGGCAGCTCGCGCCGTGGGCCACCACCAACCCGCAGAGCGACACCCTGGCGCTGGTGGCGCAGGTGGACGGCTACTCGAAGGCGCCGCGCTGGCGCGCCGAGATCCGCCGCATCGGCGCCGACCAGCGCCTGTCGGAGCCGCTGGTGCTGGTGGGCGAGCGCGGCCGCGTGGTGGTGGTGACCGGCGTGGCCTCGGCCGAGCTGGCGCAGCACGCCGCCCACGCCGACCCGCTGGTGCAGGCGGTGGTGGCGCAGTTCGACGCCGCGGGCGCGGTGAAGCAGCCCGGCGCCGGCCGCATCGTGCAGCGCGCGGCCAACCGCAAGGTGACCCGCGTGATCGTGCGGCGCCCCTCGCTGCAGGGCGACTTCGCCGACGCGCTGCTGGAGATGGGGCGCGGCCGGCGCACCGCGAACTCCCTGGTGCAGCGCGCCACGGGGCAGGTGGCGTCCAACCGCAGCGAGGGGACGATGGCCACCGCCGGCGCCCGCGGCGTGACGGTGGACACCCCGCACGGCAAGGTGGACGTGACGCCGAACCCCGCCGCGGTCGCGGCGATGGACCGGCGCCCGGTGGACGCCGTGGCCGTGGACGCGTTCGTCCGCGAAGGCCGGCTGGAGCAGCCCGTGCCCGTGAAGGAGGATACCACGCAATGAGACGCGTACTGAAGATGGCCGCGGCCGCCGTGCTGGCCGCCGGCTTCGCCTCGCCGCTTGCCGCGCAGGGGATCGTGGGGCGCCTGGGCCGTGCGGCGCGCGGCGCGGCGATGGGGTCGTTCAGCATCGGGCTGGACAAGGAGCGCGAGATCGGGCGCAACGTGGCGGCCACGGTGGCGGGCCGCTGGCCGGTGAGCGATAACGAGGCGCTGAACGGCTACGTGAACCTGGTGGGCACCGTGGTGGCGCAGCAGTCGCCGCGCAACAGCGAGGTGCCTTTCCGCTTCGCCGTGCTCGACACCGACGAGGTGAACGCCTTCGCCGCGCCGGGCGGCTACATCTTCGTCACGCGCGGCGCGCTGGAGATGATGGAGAGCGAGGCCGAGCTGGCCGGGGTGCTGGCCCACGAGGTAGCGCACGTGGACCAGAAGCACGTGCTGGAGTCGATGCGCAAGGGCAACATGCTGAACAGCGCCCGCAGCGAGGCCGACCTGAACGGCGTGCTGATGGACGCGCTGGCGGGCCAGCTCACCAGCCTGATCTTCACCGGCCTGGCCAAGCCCGACGAGATGGAGAGCGACTCGCTGGGGATGCTCTACGCCGCCGCGGCGGGTTATCGTGCCGACGGGCTGGTGAACTTCGTGCGCAAGCTGCAGTCGGGCGAGGGCAACGAGCGGCGGCGGCAGGTCCTGTCCGACCTGAAGGCCACGCACCCGGCCCCTGCCGAGCGCATCGCCGCGCTCGAGCGGCAGTCGGCGGCGGCGAGCCTGAACGCGGGGTCGGGCCAGCTGCTGGCCGACCGCTTCCGCCGCTACGTGGGCGGTGCCCAGCCGGCCGCGCCCGCGCAGCCGGCCGCACGCCCGGCGGCGCGGCCCCGCAGCCGCCCCCGCCCCTGACGCGGCGGCAGCCACGAACGTGACTCGGCCCCGCACCGGCGTCTCCGGTGCGGGGTCGAATCGTTTTCGGCGGAGTCGTCCGTCGTGCTCACTCCCCCCGGATGCCGAGCCGCGCCTCCAGCTCTTCCAGCGTCGGCAGGCTGTCGCGCATCTGCTCGGGGAGCTCGTCGGGGGTGCGGAACTCGGCCACGCCGATGGGCTTGGTGGTGCCCTGGAGCGCATACTCCACCACCACGCGGTTGCGCTCCTTGCAGAGGATCAGCCCGATGCTGCGCCTGTGCTCCTTCTCGCGGATGAGGTCATCCACCGCGGCAAGGTAGAAGTTCATCTTGCCGGCGTCCTCGGGCTGGAACGCGCCGATCTTCAGCTCGACCACCACGTAGCAGCGAAGGCGGACGTGGAAGAAGAGCAGATCGAGGTAGTAGTCCTGCCCGCCCACCTCCAGGTGGTACTGGCTGCCGATCAGCGCGAACCCTACCCCCAGTTCCATCAGGAAGTCTCGCACGTTCGCCAGCAGCGCACGCTCCACGTCTCGCTCCTGCGCGCCCGCGCCCAGGTGCAGGAACCCGAAGTGATACGGGTCTTTCAGCAGCTCCCGGGCGAGATCGGACTGGGGCCCGGGCAGCGTACGATCGAAGTTGGTGACGGCTCGCCCCGTCCGCCCGCGCAGCCCCGACTCGATCCGGTGGACGAGGACGTTGCGGCTCCAGCCGTGCCGAGTAGCCATCTCCGCGTACCACAGCCGCTCGGCCCGTCCACGAAGTTTCTCGAGCAGAACGATGTTGTGCCCCCAGGGCAATTCTGCCACAACCTGTGGCAGAATTGCGGGCTGCATCTCGGACCCGGCTGGTGCTCCGCGCCCGTCGCCAATTTCTGCCACAGGCTGTGGCAGAATTGGGGGCTGCGTCTGCCACCCGGCTTGTGTCGGAGGCACGCTGCCAAATTCTGCCACAGGCTGTGGCAGAATTGCGGGCTGCGTCTGCCACCCGGCTTGTGTCGGGGGCACGTTGCCAAATTCTGCCACAGGGTCTGGCAGAATTGCAGACTGAACCTCCAGGGCGGCTCGTGAGGAGGACGCGCTACTTGATTCTGCCACAGGCCGTGGCAGAATTGCGGGCTCCGTCTCCAGGCCGGCTTGGGTCAGGGGCGCGTCGCCAATTTCTGCCACAGGTTGTGGCAGAATTACAGACTGAACGTCCGGCGCGGCTTGTGGCGGAAACACGTCCTCAAATTCTGCCACAGGCTGTGGCAGAAATGCGGGGTCGGCGTATGCGACGTAGAACCTGCGCATCCGCCAGAGGTTCCTGGGCGAGAAGCCGCGCGCCCCGGGGAAGGCCGCCTGCAGGTCGCGCGACAGCCGTTCGATGACCGACGAACCCCACTCCTGCCGCTGCTGGCGCTCCACGATCGCCCGTCCGACGTCCCAGTACAGCCCGATCAGCTCGCGGTTGACGGCAACGGCGGCACGGACCTGGGCGCCCTGGATGCGGGACTTGAGGTCTTCCAGGAGCTCGCCGTAGCCGGCGGGCTCCTGCACGACGTCGCGGGTGCCGCGCGCCCTGGCCATCAGTCCGCGGGCGCCGGGACCATGTGGTTGAGCGGGCCGTGGCCCTGGCCCAGCCCGGGGGCGGCCTCGATGGCGCGCTGCACGAAGGCGAGGGCGGCTTCCACCGCCCGCACCAGCGGCCGGCCGTGCGCCAGGCCGGCCGCAACCGCGGCGGAGAGGGTGCAGCCGGTGCCGTGGGTGTTGCGCGTGTCGAGCCGGGGGCGGCGCCACGCGTGCCACTCGCGGCCGTCGTACAGCACGTCCACCAGCTCGGCGCCGCGCAGGTGGCCGCCCTTGAGCAGCGCGGCCTGCGCCCCCATCTCCACCAGCGCGGCGGCGGCGCGGCGCATGGTGGGCTCGTCGTGCACCTCGAAGCCGGCCAGCAGCGTGGCTTCGTCCAGGTTGGGGGTGACGAGCGCGGCGAGCGGCACCAGCTCGGCCACGATGGTCTGCTGCGCGTCGGCGTCGAGCAGGCGGTCGCCGCTGGTGGCCACCATCACCGGGTCGAGCACGTAGTGAGGCAGCGCGTGGTGGCGGATAGACGCGGCCACTGCGCGGACCAGCTCGGCGGTGGCGAGCATCCCGGTCTTGCACGCGGCGGGCGGGAGGTCTTCGGCGACGGCGGCGATCTGGGCGCGGACGGTGTCGATGGGGATGGGATGCACGCCGGTGACCCCCAGCGTGTTCTGCACCGTGACGGCGGTGATGGCGCTGGTGCCGAACACGCCGAATGCCTGGAAGGTCTTGAGATCGGCCTGGATGCCGGCGCCGCCGCCCGAGTCGGAGCCGGCGATGGTCAGCGCGATGGGGATGCGGCCGTGGGTGCTGCGCATGGCTCGGTTCGTCCGGGTTTGGGTGAGCCGGCGAATCGAACGGCGGCTGGGTGATGGCGCAAGGGATTGAAGTGAGCGGAAAGGTGCCGAGTGGTGCGGCGTTGACTGCGGCACACCAATTCTGCCACAGGCGTGGCGGAACCGTCGCGCGCTACGTGCCGGGAGTTCTGGGGCGCGGTGCAGGGGGTGTGCTGGGGCGTGGCGCGACGGGCCCTTACCTTGGCTCGTTCTTCGCCTGTCCCTCTTCCGAACTGCAGGAGAGGGACCTGGGCTCGCTTCGCTCGCGGCTGCTTCGGACGGGAGCGACGGTCGATCCGGCGCGTGGGGTCGCGACGTACGACTGCGCAAGTGGTGGCGCAACGCCGTGCGGGGGCGGATCTTTCCCGCGCCGTTCGACACATCCCCAACGTTGCGAATCCCATTCGGATGAACTTGCGCGGGTTGCTGCACCGGCTGTCGCCCGTGGTCGGCGTGGCGCTGTTCGGCTTCGCGCTGTGGCTGCTGCACCGCGACCTGGCCAACTACCGCTACGCCGACCTCGCCCGCGAGCTGCGCAGCATCCCGCGGTCGCGGCTGCTGCTGGCCGTGGGGCTCACGCTGGTGAGCTACACGGTGCTCACGCTCTACGACGCGCTGGGCGTGCGCTACGTGCGCCGCCGCCTGTCGTACGGGCGGATCGCCACGGCCGCCGTGGTGGGCTACGGCGTGAGCATGACACTGGGCTTTCCCCTGCTCACCGGCGCGCCGCTGCGCTACCGGCTGTACTCGCGCTGGGGGCTGTCGCCGGGCGAGATCGCGCGCATCGTGGCCTTCTACAGCACCACCTACTGGCTGGGGCTGCTGGCGGTGGGCGGCGCGGCGTTCCTGTTCGACCCGCCGCAGGTGCCCGAGGGCTTTCCGGTGGACGAGGTGTGGATGCGGCCCATCGGCGCGCTGCTGCTGGGCGTGCTGGCCACGTACTTCGTCCTGGCCGCGCTCAAGACGCGCGTGACCATCCGCGGCTTTCGCGTGGAATTGCCGTCGCTGGCGATGTCGGTGGCGCAGGTGGCGTCGTCGTCGCTCGACTGGGTGGTGGCGGCGGGGGTGATGTATGCGCTGCTGCCGCCCAACGCGCCGTCGTACGCGGCGTTCTTCGCCGTGTACGTGGCGGGGCAGGCGGCGGGGCACGCCAGCCACGTGCCCGGCGGCCTGGGCGTGCTGGAATCGGTCGTCCTCCTCTTCCTCAGCCCCCGCATCCCCGCGCCGCAGGTGCTGGGCGCGCTGCTGGCGTGGCGCGCCGTGTACTACCTGCTGCCGCTGGGGATGGCGGTGGTCACGCTGGCCGTGCACGAGCTGCGCACGCTGCGCGGGCGGGTGCGCGGCGTGCCCGAGCCGCTGGCCGGGCTCTACGCCGCGCTCGAGCCGCAGGTGCTGGCCGTGGCGGCGTTCGTCTCGGGCGCCGTCCTCCTGTTCAGCGCCGCGACGCCACTGGTGCCGGCACGCCTGGCCGCGCTGGGCCGATACCTGCCGCTGGCCGTGGTCGAGTCGTCGCACCTGCTGGGCGCGGTGTGCGGCGTGGGGCTGCTTCTGGTCGCGCGGGGGCTGCAGATGCGGCTGCGTGGCGCGTGGCGGGTGGCCGTGTGGCTGCTCGCAACGGGGATCGTGGCGTCGCTGCTGAAGGGGCTGGACTGGGAGGAGGCGCTGATCCTGGCGGCCACGCTGGGCGCCGTGCTGGCCAGCCGCGGCCGCTTCTACCGCGGAACGGGGCTGCGCGACGAGCCGTACACGCCCGGGTGGCTGGCGGCGATCGCGCTGGCGCTGGTGGCCACCGCGTGGATCGGCTTCTTCGCGTACAAGCACGTGGACTATTCGGCGGCGCTGTGGCTGCGCTTCGCGCCGGGCGGCGACGCCTCGCGCTTCCTGCGCGCCGCCGCGGCGGCGGGCGTGGCGCTTCTGGCCGCCGGTGGGGCGCGCCTGCTGCGCCCCCGCCGCGCCGAGCCCGCGCCCCCGCGCGCGGCCGACCTGGCCGACGCACGCCGCATCGCCGCCCGCTCGCCGCGCGCCGACGCGCAGCTGGCGCTCGCCGGCGACAAGGCGCTGATGTTCGGCCCCACGCGCGAGGCGTTCCTTATGTATGCCGTGTCGGGGCGCAGCTGGGTGGCGATGGGCGACCCCGTGGGCGGCAACGGCGAGGCGGGCGAGCTGGCGTGGCGCTTCCGCGAGGAGGCCGACCGGCACGGCGCCTGGCCCGTGTTCTACCACGCCGCCGCCGACACGCTGCCGCTGTACCTGGAGATGGGGCTGGTGCTGCTGAAGCTGGGCGAGGAGGCCGTGGTGCGCCTGGACACCTTCACCCCCGCCGACGCCGGCCGCCGCGGCCTGCGCCGCGCCCGCCACCAGGCCACCAACGCCGGGGCCGCGTTCGAAGTGGTGGAGCCGGCCTCGGTCCCCGCATTGCTGCCGGAGCTGCGGGCGGTGTCGGACGACTGGCTGGCGCGGCGGGGCGCGGGTGCGGAGCGGGGGTTCGCGGCGGGGCGGTTCGAGCCCGCGTACCTGTCGAGCTTCCCCATCGCCGTCGTGCGGATGGAGGGACGCGCCGTCGCCTTCGCCAACCTGTGGCTGGGCGCGGAGGGAGCGGAGGCCGCGGTGGACCTGGTGCGCCTGTCGCGCGCCGCGCCGCCGCGGTCGCTGGAGTTCCTGCTGGTGGAGGCGATGCTGTGGGCCCGCGCGCGCCGCTACCGCCACTTCAGCCTGGGGATGGCGCCGCTGGCCGAGGCGCAGACGCAGGCGCTGGGCGAGCAGTGGGAGCGGCTGGGCACGCTGGCGTTCCGCCTGGGCGAGCACCTGCCCGACCCGAGGCGGCTGCGGCGATTCCTGGAGAGGTTCGGCCCCGAGTGGCGCCAGCGCTACCTCGTTGTCCCCCCCGCCGCCCCGGTGCCGCGCGTGCTGGACGCCGTGGCCGCGCTGATCTCGGGGGGCGGGGAGCGGGAGGGTTGAACCAGCCCGCCGGGTTCCGCGCCACGCACGCATCACTCCCGCCATCCGCATTCCCATCCGCCCGTCCCGAGGCCGTCGTTCGGGTTGGCTCGACAGGTGGGGATGCAGCGGCACCCTGCGCGGGGCTCGGGTGTATGCGAGGCCTCACGCACCGGTCGGGGGCAAGTCTCTTTCGGCGGGGATGATGGAAGACAAGAAGCTGATGCCGGACTCGTACTACGAGGAGCGGCGCATCGCCATCCGCTGGCGGCAGAACACGCTGCCTCCGGCGGGGATCTGGCTGGTGGACGGGCGCTACGAGGTGGCCATGTACGGCAGCCCCGCCGAGGAGCGGCTGCGCGAGCGCGGCATCCTGGTGGCCGGCGTGGTGTTCGACCGCAAGCACGGCGAGCGCCCCGTGACCGGCGACGTCACCCTCGACGTCTACCCCGCCGACGACCTGCCGGCGCTCGGAAAGCATCGCGCAATCGAAACGCTCGGCTGGGCTCCCGCCAGCAACTGACGCATCGGGTCCGAAGACAGAAGAGGCGGCGCTGCGTGGGATCGCGGCGCCGCCTCTTTCGTTTGGATTCGGCGCGAGAGAACGATCCTCACGTCTTAACCGCTTCGTCCAATGGATGGACGACCGGGCCGTTGAGCCTCGCGCAGGCTCCGCGGCTTTTCGTAGTTGTTGCCGCGGCTGCGGCTTCAGCCGCCGGATGGGAGCCGTTCTTACTCGCAACGTCCGCTGTCGCTCACGCGGAGGAGCTAGCTCCTTCCGGCGCCGCCAGCTTTCGGCTTGGGTGACGGACGAGCGCGGCGGCGACGTCAGGATGACATTTCTCTTCAGTCTCTACTGGCTCTTCCAATTCGATGATCAGCTCTGCGGCTGGCGGAGGGCGGCGGCGATGCGGTGCCAGCCCTCGCGCGCGTCGGGGACGGTGGGGGCCCAGCCGGTGGCGGCCTTGAGGCGGCGGTTGGACACGCGCTGGCTGCGGCCCATGAACTCCGTCTGCGTGCCGCCCACCAGCTTCAGCAGCCACATCGGCGGGCGCAGGACGAAGGGGCGGCCGGCGGCCTCGGCCACGGCGCGGGCCAGCTCGCGGCGGGGGAGCGGCTCGTCGTCCACCACGTCGTACGTGCCGGCCGGGGCGGAGCGGAGCGCGTCCACCACCGCCGACGCCGCATCGTCCACCCACACCGAGGGATAGAACGCGTCGCCCGGGCCGGCCAGGATCGCCGCCCCGCGCCGCGCGAGCGCCAGCGTGTCGAGGCTCGATTCGGCCTCGGGGCCGTAGAAGTACCCCATCCGCAGCACGATCCCGCGCCCGCCGCCCCTGGTGAAGCGACCCACTTCTTCCTCCGCGTCCAGCGTGGACGTGAGCGCCGGCCCCGCGTCCACCGCCGCCGTCTCGGCGTCGATCCACCCGTCTCCCCCGTCGCCGTAGATGAAGCAGATGCCGGGGTAGAGGACGGTGGACACCCCCGCCGCCAGCGCCGCATCCACCAGGTTGCGCGTGCCGTCGGTGCGGATGCGGTTGTTCTCGGCCCAGGCGTCGGGGCTCGCGGCCTTGCTGCGCGGCGGGATGCGGGTGGCCAGGTGCAGCACCGCGCTGCTCCCCGCCACGGCCGCGGCGAGGGACGCGGGGTCGAACAGGTCGCCGCGCACGGGTTTCGCCCCTAGCCGCGTAATCACCGGGTCGTTCGACGGCGAGCGGGCGAGCGCACGAACGCGATGCCCCTCCTCCGCCAGCAGGCGCACCACGGGGCGACCGAGCACCCCCGTGGCGCCGGTCACGAACACGTCCATTCGCCGGCTCCGGGTGTTGAGCAAATCTGCCTTCCGCCGGAAAGGTTCGTGCATCGGCGCGGCCGGGGCAAGCTCGATGGCGTTGGATGGACAGCCGGGGAACCGGCAAGTCGACGTTCCCGCGGGAAAGATTCGATCGGGTGCACGCCTTGGGAGCAGTGTTTGCAGGAAAAGACCAGCGTTCGAACAGAGAAAGAACTGGAACGGAGGATTATCGATGGTCGCCAAGCGAGGGCCACGCCTGAAGTCGATCCGCCGGCTGGGGACGCCGCTCCCCGGCCTCACCCGCAAGTCGGCCGACAAGAAGCCGTATCCGCCGGGGCAGCACGGCCAGAGCGGCGGCGGCGGCCGCGGGCGCCGCAAGGAAAGCGAGTACGGGCGGCAGCTGCGCGAGAAGCAGAAGCTGCGGCTGAACTATGGCGTGAGCGAGCGCCAGCTGCGCAACTACATGGCGCGCGCCGTGGGCCAGGGCGGCAAGACCGGCGAGGCGCTGCTGGGGCTGCTCGAGCGCCGGCTCGACAACGTGGTGTTCCGCCTGGGGCTGGCGCCCACCATCCCGTCGGCGCGGCAGCTGGTGGCGCACGGTCACATCCGCGTGAACGGGCGCCGGGTGGACCGCGCCGGCTTCATCATGGACGTGGGGCAGCACGTGAGCGTGTCGGACCGCGCCCGCAGCATGCACGAGGTGAAGACGTCGGTGGAGCACGGCCCGCAGGTGCGCCTGCCAGGCTTCCTGGCCATCGACCCCAGCGACAAGTTCGGCGGCCGCATGATCTCGCTCCCCATGCGCGCCGACGTCCCCCTCATCGTGGACGACACCGCGGTGGTCGAGTTCTACGCCCGCTGACCGTCCGGTTCACGCCAACGGAAGCGCGACACGTCCGAATGGTGGCCGTGTCGCGCTTTCCTCTTCTCTTCCAGCGGAAAATCCGCGAGCGTCTGTGAGAACGCAGGTACGGACGTCGATCAGGGGGCAGGAATGGAGGAGGCTGGGAAGCCCGCGGCCGAAGTGCCGATCGAAAGCGGGCCGGAGGTGGAGACGGCCGAGCAGGTGCTCGACTTGGCGGCATTCCGTGACGCGCTCGTGAGCGGGATCCGGGCGATGCGGGGCTCCCGCCTCCGGAATGTGATGGGCGAGCCGGTGTCACGGGGCCCAAGCCTTGCGCGAGCCGGGCGCGGCGGCTAGAACAACGCCGTTCACATCCCACAGGCGCGCTACCGTTCGAGGCAAGGGAATTACATGGAGCAGACTTCCGGGCCCACGCAGCTGGTGTGGCGTGACGGGCAGATCATCGACTGGCGCGACGCCACCATCCACGTGATGAGCCACGTCGCGCACTACGGCTCGTGCGTGTTCGAGGGCATCCGCTGCTACGAGACTCCCGACGGCCCGGCCATCTTCCGCCTGCGCGACCACATGCGCCGCCTGGCCGACTCGGCGCGCATCTACCGCATCCCCATGCAGCACACGGTGGACGCGCTGTGCGACGCGGCGGTGGAGGTGGTGGCGGCCAACGGCGTGCGCCACTGCTACCTGCGCCCGCTGGTGGCCCGCACCGGCGAGCAGATGGGCGTGCTCCCCGACGACCGCTTCGTGGAGACGTTCGTCGTCGCGTGGATCTGGGGCACCTACCTGGGCGAGGGCGCGCTGGAGAACGGCGTGGACGTGTGCGTGAGCAGCTGGCGCCGCGCCGCGCCCGACACCTTCCCGTCGCTGGGCAAGGCGGGCGGCGCCTACCTCAACTCGCAGCTCGCCAAGATCGAGGCCAAGGAGCGCGGGTTCGCCGAGGCCATCATGCTGGACACCTACGGCTACGTGGCCGAGGGCACCGGCCAGAACCTGTTCGTGGTGCGCGACGGCGTGCTGTTCACGCCGCCGATCTCAGCCAACATCCTGGCCGGCATCACGCGCGACTGCATCATCCGCATCGCCAAGGACCTGGGGTACGAGGTGCGCGAGGAGAACCTGCCGCGCGAGTTCCTGTACGTGAGCGACGAGGCGTTCTTCACCGGCACCGCGGCCGAGATGACGCCGATCCGCTCGGTGGACCACGTGCAGGTGGGCGCCGGCCGCCGCGGGCCCGTCACCGCCGAGATCCAGGACCGCTTCCTGGGCATCGCGCGCGGCGAGCTGCCCGACACCTACGGCTGGCTCACGCACGTCCCCGCCACCGCCGGCGCCGCGGCCTGACGCGCGCGACAGCCGGCTGATTCCACTCGAAGCGCCGCGACGGCCACACTGCCGTCGCGGCGCTTCGTCGTGCGAGGCTCGGATGATGCGAACGCAGGCGGGGAGATGCAGGATTCCGCTTACCGTGGGATGCGAGGGACCGAGATGAAGATCGTAGGGATCGCGGGGAGCATCCGCGCGGGGTCGTACAACCGCGCGCTGCTGCGTGCGGCGGCCGAGCTGGCGCCGGAAGGGCTGGAGATCGAGCCGTGGGACCGTGTGCGCGAGGTGCCGCTGTACGATGCGGACATCGACAAGGACGGCGAGCGGCCCGAGCCGGTGGAGGAGCTGAAGCGGCGGATCGGCGAGGCCGACGGGGTGCTGGTCGCGTCTCCCGAATACTGCTACAGCATCCCCGGGGTGCTCAAGAACGCCATCGACTGGGTGTCGCGCCCGGGATACAAGTCGCCGCTGGTGAACAAGCCGGTGGCGATCATCGGCGCCAGCGGCAGCACCGTGGGCACGGCGCGCGGCCAGATCCACCTGCGCGACGTGATGTTCTCGTGCCTGTCCCTCAACTTTCCGCACGCCGGGGTGCTGGTGGCCCAGGCCGCCACGAAGTTCGACGACGGCCGCCTCACCGACGAGGCCACGCGCCGCTTCCTGGCCGCCTACCTGCGCCAGTTCGCCGATTTCGTCACCACACGCCACGTGCAGCCGGGGCCGTAGGAACCGCGAACTGTGTTCAGGTCACACGGAACAACGGAGGAAGCGGAGGAGCCGCGTCGCGCGACGCAGCTCCACCGCTTCCTCCGTGTGCTTCCCGCTGTTCACGGGATAGGCCCCGTGAATTCCCGGGGTGATCGACCCACTCGCCTTACGCGCCCGCCGCGGCGTCCTCGCGCATCTCCATCGTCTCCACGAACACGCCGGCTTCGAGGGTGCGGTGGACGGGGCACTTGTCGGCGATCTCCAGCAGGCGGTCGCGCTGGTCGGGGGTCAGCCGGTCGCCCTCGATGCGGATCTCGCGCTCAATGCGGTCCACGCGCGCCTCGCGGTCGGCACACTGCACCTCGTCCACGCCGTGCACCTTGCCGTGTGTGAGCCGCACCGTCACCTCCTCCAGCGGCCACGCCTTCCGCTCGGCATACGCCTTCAGCGTCATCCCCGTGCACGTTCCCAGCGCCGCCATCAGCAGGTCGTAGGGTGTGGGGCCCGCGTCGGCTCCGCCCACGGCCACGGGCTCGTCGGCGATGAAGACGTGGCGGCCGGCGGCGACCTCGGTGCGGAAGGCGGCCCCCGGCGTGACCGTCACCACGCGGCCCTCGCCGGCCAGCTCGTCCATGGTGGGCTCGGGCGGATCGGGGAGCCAGCGCGACGCCCAGGCGGCGATCACCCGGCCGGCGTACTGCGCGTCGCCCTTGCGGGTGAGCAGGTGGTCGGCGTCGTCGAGCGAGACGAAGCTCTTGGGGTGGCGCGCGGCCACCCAGATCTTGGTCGCGTTGCCGATGTCCACCGTCTGGTCGGCGGGCGAGTGGAGGACCAGCAGGGGCAGGCGCAGCCCGTGGATCGCCTCCTCCATTCGCGCGCCACGCAGGTCTTCCAGCAGCTCGCGCGTGACCCGGAACGGCTTCCCCGCGATCTCCACCCGCGCCTCGCCGGTGCGCTCGATCTGGTCGAGCGAGTCGCCGAACATCCGCGCGGCGTGCCAGGGGTCGAACGGCGACGCCACGGTGGCCACCGCGGCGAGCGATGGGATGGACGCCGCCGCGGCCAGCGCCGCGGTGCCGCCCAGCGAGTGGCCCACGAGCAGGCGCACGGGAAAGCCGCGAGCCTCCATGAACTGCGCCGCCGACGCGAGGTCCTCCACGCAGGCCGAGAAGTGGTGCTGCGCGAACTCGCCCTCGCTCTCCCCCAGCCCCGTGAAGTCGAAGCGCAGCACGGCCAGCCGCTCGCGCGCCAGCGCCCGGGCGATCTGCACCACGGCGGTGAGCGTGCTGGAGCAGGTGAAGCAGTGCGCGATCACCGCGCCGCCCACGGCCTCTCCGTCGGGCGGCATCTCCAGCCGGCCGCTGAGCATGTGCCCGGCCGAGCCGGGAAAGGTCACGGGGATGGAGTGCATGGGCCGGCGGCGGGTGGATGGGGCGAACGGAGCTCGCGGGGTTGGAGCGCCGTCGGTTACAGCGTGCTCACTCGGCGCGCGTTCGGCGGTCGGGCGTGGCGGCGGCGCCGACTTCGCCCGTGGCGCGGGTGGCCTTGCGGGGACGCCCTCCCTTGCGGCCGTTCTCGCGCGCCGCGCGCGCCTTGGCGGGCGACGCCGTGCGTCCGCCGCTGCGCGCCAGCTCGCGGCGCAGCTCGTCCATCCACGCCCGCGTGCCGAAGATCCCGGCGACCAGCGGGGCCACGCCCAGGTCCACGTCGAGCGCGTTCCACCGCAGCGCGCGCCCGCCCGCCAGGACCTCCACGGCGGCGAGCTGGGCCGGCGTCGCGCCGCGGAGGCCTTCGCCCATCAGCGCGGGGAAGGCGAACTGCGTTCCGTTCGCGAGCTCCACCACCACCCGCGCGGCGGCCCGGTCGTAGTGCGCGCCCACGGCCCGGGGCTCGGCGGCGTCGGCGGCACGCCCGCGTTCGAGCGCCGCCTCGATCTCGCGATCGGAGATGAGCTCATTTCCCATGAATCTGCCTCCACTGGTGCAGGAACCACGACTGGTGCTGGCTCACGATCTCCACGGCGCGCCGCAGGTCGGGCGGCTTCATGTCGTACGCCGCGCGTACGTGCAGCGAGGTGATCTCCACGACTGCCATTCCCTCTGCACGGTACACGTGCACATGGGCGGGTTCATGGTCGTTGAGCCAGATGTGAACCCGGAACCCGTCGCCGTGATAGACTTGAACCATAATAACCTATCCAGATGGGTTTGAAAAGGGGGCTTGGTGAGTGCCCTCCAGTTTACCCTCTGGACAACCGCACCGAAATAGTACGAAACGAACACGCCAGGTTGCGAACGACGGCTCGATTGGAGTGTTGAAGCTGGCGGTGGAGTGGGGATCGGAACGGATGCGAAAAGGAACGGGTGAGGTGTGTAAGTCTAGCACCTGCAACGGACGCTTCATAATGGTGCGCCGGTTCGCTCGACTCTCCACTTCGCTGTTGAAGGCTCGGCTCGGACCAATTGAGAGGCTCGTCGGCTTCGTCGTGATCAGCCACCGACCGGCGCTCAAGTGGGCCGAGCGCCGGTGGAAGAGGCCTCTCGCACCGTCCCGACGCCACGTCTCGCCGCGTTACCGCGCCTGCGCCCCCTCGTTGCGCTGCTCCACGGCCGCGCGCCCGGCCAGCGCGGCGGGGACGATCTCCCAGTTCTTCCGGAACACGCTGGCGGGGGAGATGCGGCCGCGGCGCTGGATGTCGGCGATCAGCAGGTCGCGGATCGACTCGCCGCGGTCGTACACCACGGGCGCGCCGATCAGCATCGAGAAGCCGCCGCTGCCGCTGGCGCGGTAGTTGTTCAGCGCCAGGGTGAAGCTGTCGGTGGCCGCCACGGCGCGCCCGTTCCGCTCCAGCCGGGTGACGCGCTGGCCCACGGGCTTCGTCAGGTCCAGCGCGTAGTCCACCCCGCTCACCACGTCGAAGTTGTAGCCCGGCACCGTGGTGCTGGTCACGCGCGCGCACTGGCCGCCGGGGCAGGGGAGGTAGTACTCCGCGCTCTTCTCCAGGTACGCGCGAAGCTGCGCGCCCGAGATGCGCACCGCCTTGAGCGTGTTGTCGTAGATGTACAGCCCGGCCACGTCGGCAACGGTGATGGGGCCGCGGGGGATGCGCGAGCCCAGCGAGAACGCCGCGGTGCTCGAGAGGTCGGCGCCCGTGGCGCGGCGCTGCACGTCGTTGATCAGGTCGGTGATGGGCGTGTCGCGCGTCCGCGAAAGTGCCGACGTCCACTCGTCGGTGGACACGCCGATCTGGCGGCCCACGTACTGGCGCGTGCGCTCGTGCGCCTGGGCCAGCGCGGCCTGCAGGCGCGCATCGGCGTGGCCTTCCACGGGGCGGAGGATGCGGCCGTGCTTGGCCAGCACGCGCCACCCGTCGGCCCCATGCCGCAGCGTGAGGGTGGAGACCGCGAGCGACGCGCCCCAGTTCTTGGCCTGCGTCACCAGCACGCTGTTGATGGTGGTGTCGGCCAGCTCGCGGTGGGTGTGGCCCATGAAGATCACATCGATCCCGGGCACTTCGTTCGCCATGGCGACGGCCGCGTTCTCGGCGGGAACGCCGGTGGCGGCGGTGTCGTAGCTGGATCCCTCCAGCCCGCTGTGCGCGGCCACGATCACCAGGTCCGCACCCTCGGCCTTCATCCGCGCCACCAACGGGCGCACGCTGGCCACGATGTCGCGGAAGTCGAGCTTGCCGCGCACGTTGTCGCGGTCCCAGATGGCCACGCCCGGCGGCGTGACGGAGGTGATGCCGACCTTCACCGGGTGGCCGGCGACCGTGCGCTCCACGAAAGTGTAGGCGCGGTACGCGTGCTCGTCGGTTCCCGCGCGGAAGGTGTTGGCGGAGAGCCAGGGGAAGCGCGCCTGGCGCACGGCCGCGTCCAGGTGCGGCACGCCGTAGTTGAACTCGTGGTTGCCGATGGCGGCCGCGTCGTAGCCCACCAGGTTCATCGCCGCCACCAGGGGGTGCGTCTCCCCCGGCTGGAGGCGCGAGTACACGAAGTCGAGCGGGTTGCCCTGCAGCAGGTCGCCCGATTCCACCAGCACGGTGCGCCCCGGGTTGGCCGCGCGCACGCTGTCGATCATCGGGACGAGGGAGGCCAGGGAGTTGTTGGTGGTCTTTCCCGTGTAGTAGTCGTAGGGCAGCACCCAGCCGTGCAGGTCGGTGGTCCCCAACAGGACCAGCGTCCCCGTGTCGGCGGATACGGGCGCCGCTGCCGTCCCGGGCGCCGTCGCCGGGACGGAGGTGGCGGCTGGTACGGATGCAGCCGCCGGAGCGGAGGCGGGCGTCGGGGCGGCCGGTGCACAGGCGGCCGCCAGCACGGAAAGCGCGATCACCGCGCGGGTCGTCTTCATCATCATCCGGATCAATGGGTTGGGGAGCCGAGGCTGATTACCCGGACGGGGGGAGATTGCTCCGGCGGCTGGAGAAGGCGGATGAATCCGCGGCAACGACGGCCCGAAGTCCGCTTCGCGGACTCCCACGCGGAGATCTCTGCGGATTGAATGGGTGGGCGGCATTGCGGTCACCGGCGGGCGGGTTGAAACCGGCGGTCGGGAGGGCGGGGAAGTCCGCCTTCGCGCCGCTGGAGCCGGGCGCGCACCTCGAATCATCCCTCCCCCCTCACCCACCCCTAACCGCGCGGCCTTTGCGCCCACGCCCGCTGGCCCCTTAGCTTTGCGCACCGGACCGGGGCTTGCAACGCTTCCCCGCCTGAACCCCAGCGACTGACCGAGATGATCCCGCAATCGTGGCGCCGCCTGGCCCTGCTCACCGTGCCGCTCGTGCTGGCCGCGGCGCCGGCTCGCGCGCAGGTGAACGACTCGCTGCAGCTGGGCGAGCGCCAGCGCCGGCCGCTGGTGACCGACAGCGCCCCGGCGCGCCGCCAGTCGGTCACCGACAGCTCGCAGCAGCGCTACCGCATCTCGCCGCGCGGCGCGTTCCTGCGCTCGCTGGTGCTGCCGGGCTGGGGCCAGTCGTCCATCGGCGCGTCGGGGCGCGGGGCGGTGTACTTCGCGCTCGAGTCCGGGAGCCTGTGGATGCTGTACAAGGCCGACCAGAAGCTGGGCGAGGCCAAGCGCCTGGAGCAGTCGCGCCGCGACGAGGGGCTGCTGGAGGAGGGCCGCGTGCTTCCGCTGGTGCGCGCCCGCCGCAACGAGCGCGAGGACTGGATCACGCTCTCGGCCTTCTGGTTCTTCTTCTCGGGCGCAGACGCCTTCGTGTCGGCGTACCTGCGCGACTTCGACACGCACGTGGACGTGCAGCCCGCGCCCACCGGCGGGGTGCAGTTCGGCGCGGCCGTTCCGCTGGGCAACTGATGCACGCACCGGCGCCGGTAGGGATCTTCGACAGCGGGATCGGGGGCCTGAGCGTGGCCCGCGAGATCCGCCAGGCGCTTCCCGCCGAGCACCTGCTGTACGTGGCCGACAGCGCGTACGTGCCCTACGGCGACCGCACCGTGGACGAGGTCCGCGCGCGCACGCTGGCCGCCGGGCACCACCTGGAGCGCCTGGGGGCCAAGCTGCTGGTGCTGGCCTGCAACACCGCCTCGGGCGCGGCGCTGGAGCTGATGCGCGAGCGGCTGTCGATCCCCGTGGTGGGGCTGGAGCCGGCGGTGAAGCCCGCGGTGGCCGCGTCGCGCAACGGGCGCGTGGGAGTGATGGCCACCGCCGGCACGCTGCGCTCCGAGCGCTACGCCCGCCTGGTGCAGGCCTACGGCAACGGCGCGCAGGTGATCGCCCAGCCCTGCGTGGGCTTGGCCGACGCCATCGAGGACGGCCACCTGGACGACGAGGTGCTGCACGCCCTCCTCCCCGGCTACACCGGGCCGCTGACCGCCGCTGGGGTGGACACCGTGGTCCTGGGCTGCACGCACTACCCGTTCGTGCGCGAGCAGATCGCCGCGGCGCTGGGCCCGGGCGTGCAGATCGTGGAGAGCGGCCCCGCGATCGCCCGCCAGACCGCGCGCGTCCTCCAGGAGCGCGGCGCGCTGGAGGCGGGCGGCCCCGGCTCGCTGCGCATCCTCACCACCGGCGACCCGGCCGAGGTGGCCGCCGTGGCCGCCCGCATCTGGGGCGAGCCGCTCCCCGTCGAGCGCCTGGAGCTCGCCCATCATCCCCACGCGTCTCCCGCTGACGCGCCCGCCTGATTCCGATCACACAAAAAGCTTGACGGCTTGGACGACGCGTCGTATCCTTTGGCGACGCGCTGTTCACTTCGTTCACTTGCATCCACTTTGACCACCATGCGCATCCGGATCCACGTCTTCCAGCCGGGAGGAGCAGGCGGCGGCGGGCGCTGACCGGTCGCCGGCGTCCAGAGCTCATCCCGAAGCACACGGGTGTCCACGTGTGTTTCACGCCCTCGCGTCCCCTAACCCGTCTGGCGATGTCCACCAACCTCCGCCCTGAGTCCGTCGCCGTGGCCATCACCACTCCGCAGCGCTACCGGGAGCTGCGCCCGGGCATCGACGGCTTCCGCCTGGTTTCCGCCACGCTGACGGTCACGCTGCTCCCCGACCCGCGGCGCGCGCGCTACGAGTACGAGTGCCACCTGGAGACGGTGGGGCCGGTGCTGGCGCGCTACTGGTGCTACCACCTTCCCGCCGGCGGCGCCGAGGTGGCCGACCTGCGCGCGTGGGACGCGCGCGGCAAGCTGTCGGCGCGGCTGCTGTGGACGGAGGGGCCCGGCACGCGCGTGGAGGTGCGCCTGCGGCAGCCGGTGAAGCCGGGCGAGCGCTACACCTTCAACTACAGCTACGAGTCGTCCATCGGCACGGTGGTGGCCAGGGACGGCGCCGCGCGGACGGTCACCTACAGCGACTGGGTGATCTTCAACATCCCCTGCGCCCTGCTGCACGTGCACGTGGAGCTGCCCCCCGGCGCCCGCGCGCTGGCCGTGGTCCCCGCCGCGCACGAGCGCGACGAGGGGCGCATCACCTACCGCGCGCGCGACCTGCGGCCGCTGGAGGCGGTAAGCTTCGTGGTGGCCTACCGCATCTCCACGCAGCGGCCCGGCTACCGTCGCCTGGCCCGCGCGTTCGCCGCCGCACTCTCGCGCGAGCCGGAGCCGTTCACGGAGCCGCCGCGGGATTGGTAGATGAAGGGGGCGGGAGGATGGAGAGAGAACGTCGGAGATGGAGCATGCGGTGGGCACCGCGCGGGGCCCTCTCCCTGGCGCGTTCTGGCGCGCGACTGCGTCGCGTCCAGAAAGCGCCTGTCCCTCCCCCAAACAGCCTGGGGGAGGGACGTGGGGCGCTTCGCGCCGGCTGAGCTTGGGTGGCGGCAACGTCGGAGCAGCGGAGGAAGGCCGGGGGAGCGCACCGTGAAGATGCGCTGGCGCGCGCCTGCCGGGATGATGCCGCGGTCGCAGTCCGCGAAGGCGGACTTCCCGAGCTCAGCCGCCGGTTTCAACCGGCGGGTGATCCCGTGGCGCGACGTCGGCGTCCAATCCGTCGGTCCGCACGGATCTCGGCGTGGGAGTCCGCGAAGCGGACTTTGGGCCGTGGTTGCCGCGATTTCAATCGCCCTCGATGCCCGCCGCCCTGATCCCGCTCCCTCGAGCCGGCGCCCCTCTCACCCCGTCGGCCGCGGAAGCGCGGTGCCGGGGCTCGCCGGCCACACCCGCGGCTCTGGCGGGCCGCCGCCGGAGTGCAACACCACGTAGTTGTAGTCGTTCAGCCAGTCGCCCGAGTTCACGTAATAGCGGCCGGGCGCCACCTCGGCGCAGGTGGCCACGTGGGCGTGGCCGGCCAGGACCAGGTCCAGGCCGGGGTCGGCGCGCATCTGCTCCTCGGCCCAGCCCTGGATGAAGGCGGCCCGGCCGCGCGCCGCCGCCGCGTCGCCCCCGCCCGCCTTGTGCTCGGTGGACGAGGCCAGGTTGGCGATCCGGCGCCCCAGGTCGGGGTGCAGCACGCGGAAGGCGCCGACGGACACCGGGTGGCGGATCACCGCCTTCAGCGCGCGGTACTTGAAGTCGCCCTTGCCCAGCCCGTCGCCGTGCGCCACCAGCGTGCGGCGGCCGGCCAGCATCATCTCCACCGGGCCGTCCAGCAGCTCCACGCCCACCTCGTCGCGCAGGAAGCTGCCGGCCCAGGCGTCGTGGTTGCCGCCCACGAACCACACCTTCACGCCGGCGTCCACCACGTCGGCAAGCGCGGCCACCACGCGAAAGTGCTCGCGCAGGATCACGTGGCGGTACTCGAACCAGAAGTCGAACAGGTCGCCGTTGATCAGCAGCGACGAGGCGTGCTCGGCCACGTGGTGCAGGAAGCCGCGGAAGGCGCGCTCCGTCTCACGCGGAACCGCGCCCAGGTGCGTGTCGGAAACGACGTAGACGGGCTTTTCGCTCATGGGGCGGCAAAGCTAGGCCGCGCCCCTGAGCGCCACAAGCGGCGCGGACGCCAGCCTGTTTGGCCGGTCGGCCACTTGGCGCCCGAGACGGCGGCACCGGCCCCTTTCCGCATCTCTCCGACCGCGGCAGAGGCGAGGGGTGACGATTGTCATCCCCAGGTCCTGACGTTCTCCAATGGATGGGGACGCTGGCTACCCGTATCGTTGCGGCAGGCTGGAACAACCGCCTTCCCAACGGAGCCGAGCGACACGATGACCTGGCATACACTCACGACCCGAATCCTCGCCGCCGCGCTGGCGTTCTCAGGGGCCACCGCGGCGCACGCGCAGGCCGCGCCCGCCACCCTCTTCCGCAACGTGCGCGTGTTCGACGGCGAGCGCATGCTGGGCGAGCGCGACGTGCTGGTGCGGGACGGCCGCATCGCCCGCGTGGCCACCGCCATCGCGCCGCCGGCGGGCGTCGCGGTGGTGGACGGGCGCGGCAAGACGCTGCTTCCCGGGCTGATCGACGCGCACACGCACACCTGGGGCGAGGCCACCCGGCAGGCGCTGGTCTTCGGGGTGACCACCGAGCTGGACATGTTCTCCGCGCCCGAGGTGGGCGCCGCGGCGCGCGCCGAGCAGGCCACCGGGCGCGCGAGCGACCGCGCCGACCTCTACTCCGCCGGCGTGCTGGTGACGGCGCCGCGCGGCCATGGCACCGAGTACGGCGTGAAGATTCCCACGCTGATCTCGCCCGACTCGGCGCAGGCGTTCGTGGACGCGCGCATCGCCGAAGGGTCCGACTACATCAAGCTGGTGTTCGACGACGAGCACACCTACGGGATGTCGGCGCCCACGCTGTCGGCGGAGGCGATGCGCGCCGTGATCGCCGCGGCGCACCGGCGCGGCAAGCTGGCGGTGGTGCACGTGGGCGACCTGGCCGGCGCGCGCGCGGCGATCGATGCCGGCGCCGACGGGCTGGCCCACCTCTTCGTGGACAGGCAGCCCGACCCCGAGTTCGGCCGCTTCGTGGCCGCGCACCACGCGTTCGTCGTCCCCACGCTCACGGTGCTGATGAGCATCACCGGCACCGGCGGCGGCGCGCCGCTGGCCAGCGACGCGCGCTTCGCCTCCTTCCTCTCCCCCGCCGACGCGGCCACGCTGCGCCAGGGATTCCCGCGGCGCGCCGGCGCGCCGCCGGTGAGCTACGCCGCGGCCGAGGCGAGCGTCCGCCAGCTGCTCGCGGCCGGCGTGCCCGTCCTGGCCGGCACCGACGCCGGGAACCCCGGCACCGCGCACGGCGCCGCCATCCACCGCGAGCTGGAGCTGCTGGTGAACGCCGGGATGACGCCGCTGCAGGCGCTGGCGGCGGCCACCAGCGTCCCGGCGCGCGCCTTCCGCCTGGCCGACCGCGGCCGCATCGCCGCCGGCCTGCGCGCCGACCTGCTGCTGGTGGACGGCGATCCTTCGGCCGCGATCACCTCCACGCGCGCGATCGCCGGCGTGTGGAAGGGCGGGGTGCGGCTGGACCGCGCCCCCTACGCCGCGGCCGTCGCCGCCGCGCGCGCCGAGGCCGCCAAGCCGGCGCCCCGGCTGGCCGGCGGGCTGGCGAGCGGCTTCGACGGCGGCACCGCGTCGGCGGCGTTCGGCGCTGGGTGGATGGTGACCGACGACTCGCGCGCGGGCGGGCATTCCACCGCGGAGATGAAGGTGGTGGACGGCGGCGCCGCGGGCACCGCGAAATCGCTCTCCATCACCGGCACCGTGAGCGACGCGCTTCCCTATGCCTGGGCCGGCGCCATGCTCTCGCCCGGCGCGCAGCCGATGGCGCCGGCCGACCTTTCGGCCACGCGCGGCATCCACTTCTGGGCGCGGGGCGACGGCGGCACCTACCGGGTGATGGTGTTCGCGCAGGGGAAAGGTTTCATGCCGCTGCAGCAGACGTTCACCGCCGGGACGGAGTGGGCCGAGCACACGATTCCCTTCAGCGCCTTCGACGGGATCGACGGGCACGACCTGATGGCGGTGATCTTCGCGGGCGGGCCGCGCCCCGGCTTCTTCGCCTTCCAGGTGGACGAGGTGGGCTTCCGTTGAGCATCGACGGAGAGCGGGAGAACGGCGGGGGGCGGGGGGAGATGCTTCCCCCGCGCCCCGCTCCCGCGGTATCGTTGGGGATGCTCACCACCGCGCCGGCCGCCCCGCGCCGCTTCCGCCTGCTTCCGCCCGACGAGGGGCAGGGGTGGCTCCCCTACGTGTGGCTGATCTACCTGCTGCCCATCTTCATCGTGCCGCTGCAGAGTGGCGCCGCGTGGCAGTGGGTGGCCGCGTCGGCGGGCGTGGCGGTCTTCCTGGCGGCGTACTTCCGAGCCCACTGGCTCACCGGGCGGCGCGTGCTGCCGATGATCGCCCTGATGTGCGTGCTGGCGGTGGCGTTCGCGCCGTGGAACCGCGCCGGAGCCACCTTCTTCGTCTACGCCGCGTCGTTCGCGGGGCGGGTGGGGCCGCGCCGGCGCGCCGTGGAGGTGATCGGCGCGATCGCCCTGACCGCCTCAGGCACGGCGCTGCTGGCGCAGCACCCGCTGGAGTTCTGGGGCTATGCCTCGGTGTTCAGCGTGCTGGTGGGCGGCATCAACCTGCACGCCGCCGGCGTCGCCCGCACCAACGCGCGGCTGCGGCTGGCGCAGGACGAGGTGCGGCACCTGGCCGCGGTGGCCGAGCGCGAGCGCATCGCCCGTGACCTGCACGACGTGCTGGGCCACACGCTGTCGCTGATCGTGCTCAAGAGCCAGCTCGCGTCGCGGCTGGCCGAGCGCGACCCGGAACGCGCCGCGCGCGAGATCCGCGACGTGGAGCAGGTGTCGCGCAAGGCGCTGGCCGAGGTGCGCGAGGCCATCCGCGGCTACCGCGGCACGCTGGATGACGAGATCGCGCGCGCCCGTTCGCTGCTGCGCGCCGGCGGCATCCACGCCGAGCTGGCCGTGCAGCTGGTGCCCATGGACCGGGGCGCCGAGGAGGCCGTGGCGCTGGCGCTGCGCGAGGCCGTGACCAACACCGCCCGCCATGCCGCGGCGGCCACCTGCACCGTGCGCGTTTCGGCGGCCGACGGCGTGTGCACGCTGGTGGTGGAGGACGACGGCCGCGGCGGCATCCGCGCCGAGGGCCACGGCCTGCGCGGGATGCGCGAGCGGGTGGAGGCGCTGGGCGGCACCGTGTCGTGGGTGTGCCGCGGCGGCACCACCCTCACCGTCACCGTCCCGTTTGCCCCCGTGGGCGTGCTGGAAGCGGGGGACCCAGTCGATTCGGGAGGTTCGAGGGCGACGAGGAATTCGGTTGATTCGGTCGATTTGGTCGATTCGGAGGATGTGCTTCCACGGACCGCGCCGGCGTTCGCGGCGGGAGGCGGCGGATGATCCGGGTGGCGGTGGCGGAGGATCAGGCGATGGTGCTGGGTGCGCTGGCGGCGCTGCTCGAGATCGAGAGCGACCTGGAGGTGGTGGGGCTGGCGCGCGACGGCCGCGAGGCGCTGGAGGTGGTGGTGTCGAAGGCGCCCGACGTGCTGCTGACCGACATCGAGATGCCGGAGATGACGGGGCTGGAGGTGGCGGCCGAGATCCTTCGGCGGCGCCTGCCCACGCGGGTGATCATCCTCACCACCTTCGCGCGCGCCGGCTACCTGCGCCGCGCGCTGGACGCCGGCGCCAGCGGCTACCTGCTGAAGGACAGCCCGGCCGAAGACCTGGCCAACGCCGTGCGCCGCGTGCACGCCGGCGGCCGCGCGGTGGACCCCGAGCTGGCGCGCGAGGCGTGGACCGAGCGCGACCCGCTGAGCGACCGCGAGCGCCAGGTGCTGCGCCTGGCCGGCGAGGGCGCCACCAGCGCGGCCATCGCCACCCGCCTCAGCCTTTCCGAGGGCACCGTGCGCAACTACCTCTCCGACGCCATCGCCAAGCTGGGCGCCGCCAACCGCATCGAGGCGGCGCGCAGCGCGCGGGCCAAGGGCTGGCTGTAGTCGACGGACGACGGATGATCGCCGCCGGTTGCGGTTCGTAGGGGCGAGCATGCGAGTCCGGCCAGATCCGACGCAACACGGGTCCACGTCTCCCGCGCGACACCGGCCCCATCACGCAGGCGGACGCCGTCGCGCCACGATCCACCACCGCGCACGAGAATCGCCCGCTCCACGTCCGTCACACTCCCCGTTCCCTCGCTCACAGCACGAAACCCGGGCCTTCGCGCGCGGGAACATCCGCGCGGCCTTTGACACGCCGCCGCCCGGGCCGGTAGAATCCCCGGCTCACGCGCCCATCCGCACCTCACCCCCCCGGCCCGATGACGTCCGCCCCGTCGTGCACCGTGGAGTTCCGCGCCCGCTACGCCGAAACGGACCAGATGGGGATCGTGTACCACGCCAACTACCTGCCGTGGTGCGAGATCGGCCGTACCGAGCTGATCCGGCGGCTGTGGCGCTCGTACGCGCACCTCGAGGCCGAGGGCGTGATGCTGGCCGTGACCGAGGCGAACCTCCGCTACCACGCCCCCGCGCGCTACGACGACCTCATCCGCGTGGTCACCACCCTGTCGCAGGCGCGCTCGCGCGGCGTCAGCTTCGACTACCTGATCCAGCGGGTGGACGGGGAAACGACCACGCGCCTGGTGAGCGCGCGCACCGACCTGATCGCCATCGACCGCGCGGGCGCCACGGTGCGCATCCCGCCGCACGTGCTCGACGCGTTTCGCCACGGCAAGCCCATGGAGCAGAGCTGATGACAGTTGCGGACGGAACGACAGGGGATAGGGGACAGGGGACAGGGGACAGCCAGCGGAGCCCGGCGGCGGACCGAGCCATTGCCGCGCGCCGAGATGCCGACGCGCGAGGCCGCGGAGGCGGGCTTCGTGCCGTCGTTGCCGCGAATTCATTCGCCTCCATCCGCCGATTCGCAGCCTTGCTCGCCGCCGTTCTCGCGACGACGGCCACACCCGCCGCCGCGCAGCACCGCCCGCTCGCCGGGCGCGACCTGACGGCTGCCGCGAACCTGTTGCGGCTGGAAGACCGGCGCGAGTTCGACCAGGCGGCGCTGGCGGCGGCCGCGGCGAGCCCCAACGCCGAGCTTCGCCGCCGCGCGGTGCTGGCCATCGGCCGCATCGGCGACAAGCGCGGGACGGCGCTGGTCACGCCGCGGCTGGCCGACACCGACACCGCCGTTGCGGCCAATGCCGCGTTCGCGCTGGGGCTGCTGCACGACACCACCGCCGTGCCCGCGCTCGCCTCCGTGCTGCAGACGTCCCGCATCGCCCGGCAGCCCACGGTGGTGGGCGAGGCGGCGCTGGCGCTGGCGCGCAACGCAACCGAAGCGGGGAAGCAGGCGGTGGAGAGCTTCCTCACGACCGCCCCGGCCAGCGGCCCCGGCGTCCAGCGCGCCGTGGGCGAGGCGCTGCTGGGCTACTGGCGCTTCCCGCGGCCCACGAAGCCCGAGGTGGTGACCCGCTGGCTCGCCTCGCGCGACCCCGAGATCCGCTGGCGCGCGGCCTACGCGCTCTCTCGCCGCCCCAGCCCGCAGGGCACCGCCGCGCTCGACCGGCTCAACCTCGACAGCGACGCGCTCACGCGCTCCTTCGCTATCCGAGCGCTCACCGCGCCGCAGGCCGACTCGGCCGGGATCACGCGCGCGCAGGCGCTGGTGGAGGTGATCATGGCCGTGGGCGCCGTGCGCCACGAGGTGAGCGTGAGCGCGCTGCGCACGCTGGGCACCTACGACATGCCCGACGCCATCAGCCTGCTGGCCGGCATGCTCCCCAACGCCGACCCTCACCTGGCCATCACTGCCGCCGAGTCGCTCGGGCGCCTGGGTGCAAAGGCGGCCGCGTCGGCCGACGCGCTGCGCCGCACGGCGCTCGACACCTCGCGCCCCATCGCGTTGCGGACGACGACGCTGGCCTCGCTGGCGGAGGTCGACGCCGCCTCGGCCACCACCGCCGCCGACGTGCTCGCGCGCGAGGGCGACTGGCGCGCGCGCGCGGCGGCCGCACGCGTCTACGCCCGCGCCGCGGGCGAGGCCGACTACGCCGCGTCGCCGCTCCGCGCGCGGCTGGAGCAGGCGATCGGCGACACCGACGGGCGCGTGGCCACCGCCGCGCTCGAGGCGGCGGTGGGCGCGGCGGGCGACAGCGTGGCACGCATCCGCCCGCTCCTGCTGCGCTCGCTGCAGGTGCCCGACTTCTACGCCCGCGTCAACGCGATCCTGGGGCTGGGTCAGGCCGCCAACCCCGCCGACGCGCCCGCGCTGTACGACGCATACGCCCGCGCCCAGCGCGACTCGCTGAACGACGCCGCGCTGGCCGCCGTGGACGCGCTGGGGCAGATGGGGAAGAAGGACACCGGCGTGGCGCGCGGCTTCTTCGCCCGCTTCGGCCGCTCGGGCGACTACCTGGTGCGCCAGCACGTGGCCGCGGTGTTCGGCGAAGACGTGCCCGCCGGCTGGGGCGCCGCCCTTCCCATCCTCACCGGCCGCTCGATGGCCAACTACGAGGCGCTGGTCCGCCGCGGGCAGGCCAACCCCCGTCCCCACGTGCGGCTGGTGACCAACCGCGGCACCATCGAGCTGGCGCTGTTCGCCGACGACGCGCCGCTCACGGTGGACAACTTCCTGGCGCTGGCGCGGCGCGGATACTTCAACGGGCAGGAGTGGCCGCGGGTGGTGGCCAACTTCGTGATCCAGGGCGGCGACCCGCGAGGGGACACCAACGGCGGTCCGGGGTATGCCATCCGTGACGAGATCAACCGGCACCCGTACGTGGCCGGCACCCTGGGGATGGCCCTCTCGGGGCCCGACACGGGCGGGAGCCAGTGGTTCGTCACCCACTCGCCGCAGCCGCACCTGGACGGCACCTATACCGTCTTCGGCGGCACGGCGAGGGGGATGGGCGTGGTGGACAAGATCATCCCCGCCGACCGGATCATCCGAGTGGAAGAGGTGCGTTGACGTGATGGACCCCAGACTCAGCCCCGCCGCCGCCGCGCTCGCCGCGGTGCTGGCCGCCTGCGCGGCCGCCCAGGGCACCGCCGCGCCGTCGCCGTCCCCCGAGGCGGCGCCGCCGTCGGCCGGCTCCGCGACCGCCACCAGCCCCGACTCGATCGCGGCGGCGCTGCGACGGGCCACCACGCCCGCCTCGCCCACCCAGGCGCGCTTCGCCTGGTCGCTGGACGAGGCCGGCTCGCGCTTCAGCGGCAGCGGGGTGGCGCGCTACGTGGCACCCGAGCGCTTCCGGCTGGACCTGTTCGGCCCGCGCGGCGAGACCTACCTGGCCGCCGCGCTGGTGGGCGAGACGGCGCGCATCCCGCCGCAGGTGGCCGAGCGCTTCAAGCTGCCGTCACCCGCGCTGCTCTGGGCCGCGGTCGGCGTGGTTCGCCCTCCCTCCGCCGCGCGCCTGACGTCGGCCACCGACGAAGGTGGGCGGGTGACGCTGCGCTACGACCTGGGATCTGACGGCACGCTGGAGTACCGCGCGCAGGGCGGCCGTCTCACGCAGGTGCGCCGCATCAAGAGCGGCGGTGTACAGGAGACGGTGGACCTGGAGCGCGGCGGCGACGGCGCGCTCAAGGCCGCCCGCTACCGCGACGTGCCCGCATTCCGCAACCTGAACCTTACGCTGGAACAATCCTCCAATGCCGCATCGTTCGCCGAAGACGTATGGAGCCCGCCGGGCACGGATCGTTAGCCGGCTGCTGGCCCTGGGGGTGATGCTGTCGGGGTGCATGTACAGTTTCACCGGGGGCGGGCTGCCGTCCAACATCCGCACCGTGTACGTGGACCTGTTCGACAACACCACGCCCTACGAGTTCCTGCGCAGCGACGTGCAGCGCAAGCTGCAGGAAGAGCTGCCGCGCAGCCTGGGCGTGCGCCTGGCGCCGCAGCAAACGGCGGACGCCATCGTGCGCGGCAAGCTGACCAGCTACGACGAGCAGGTCACCAACTTCGACCCCAACACCCCCGGCGGGCGCATCACCACCAACCAGACGCGCGTGCAGATCACGTTCGACGCCGAGATCTACGACGTGAAGAACGACCGCACGCTCTGGCAGCAGGGCTCCATCAGCGCCATCGGCCTGTTCAGCCGCGAAGGCGGCGAGACGGTGGACGTGGGCCGCCGCAAGGCGCTGGACGACCTGGTGCAGAAGCTGGTGCAGGGGGCGCAGAGCCAGTGGTGATGGAAGGCGTCCTGTCGTCGTCGGACGGCGTCGTGCGCATCGCCTCGCGCGGGAGCCAGCTGGCGCTGTGGCAGACGCGCGCGGTGGAGCAGGCGATCCGCGCCGCACAGCCGGGGATCGATGTCGAGATCCGCGTCATCAAGACGACGGGCGACAACGTGCAGGACGTGCCGCTGGCCAAGATCGGCGACAAGGGGCTGTTCACCAAGGAGCTGGACGTGGCCCTCCTCTCGGGAGAGGCCGACCTGGCCGTCCATTCGCTGAAGGACGTGCCCACGCGCGTGCCCGAGGGGCTGGAGATCGTGGCCGTGGGCCGCCGCGAAGACCCGCGCGACGTTCTTCTCCTCCCGCCGGGGCGCACGGGAACGCTGGGGGACCTCCCCGCGGGCGCCCGCGTGGGCACCAGCTCGCTCCGCCGCCGCGCGCAGCTGTGTGCCGCGCGGCCGGACCTTGCCGTGCTGGACCTCCGCGGCAACCTCAACACCCGTGTCGCCAAGCTCGACAGGGGCGACTACGACGCGATCGTCCTGGCCGCGGCGGGCGTCCTGCGCCTGGGCTGGGAAGACCGCATCGCCGCCTATCTGGACCCCGCCGAATGGCTCCCGGCGGTGGGGCAGGGCGCGCTGGGCGTGGTCGCCCGCTCGGGCGACGAGCGGGTCCGCGCGCTGCTGGCCGATTTCCACGATCCGCTCACCGCCGCCTGCACCGCCGCCGAGCGCGCCTTCCTGGCGGCGCTGGAGGGCGGCTGCCAGATCCCCATCGGCGCGCTGGCGACGCTCAGCGACGAGGGACTGACGCTGCACGGGCTGGTGGCCGACGTGGACGGCGCGGACGTGCTGCGCGACTCCGTCTTCGTTGCCGGCGATGCGTGGACCGCCGCATCTGCCAGCGCGGGGCGCGCCCTCGCCGCGCGGATGCTGGAGCTGGGTGCGGGCGAGGTGCTGGCGCGCGTGCGCGGCGAGGCCCCGCGCGTGCCCCAGCCGGCCGCGCCGTGAGCGACCCCGCCGTGAGAAACCCGGTCGATTCCGCTGAAAACGACCACGCAGCCGATCACCGCGTGATCGACCCCGCCGAGAAGGTCCTCTCGCCCGACGAGCTGGTGGAACGATTGGGCCGTCCCCGGACGCGGCGCGTGGTGTTCACCAACGGCGTGTTCGACGTACTCCACCGCGGCCACGTGGACTATCTCACCCGCGCCCGGGCGCTGGGCGACATCCTGGTGGTGGCCGTGAACACCGACGCGAGCGCGCGGCGGCTGGGGAAAGGCGACGACCGTCCCATCAACCCGCTGGACGACCGCGCCTACGTGCTCGCCGGCCTCGCCTCGGTGAGCTACGTGACGCACTTCGGCGAAGACACGCCGCGCGAGCTGATCGCCCGGCTCCTCCCCGACGTGCTGGTGAAGGGCGGCGACTACACGCGCGACACCATCGCCGGCGCGGAGGAGGTGGAAGCGGCGGGGGGACGGGTGGAAGTGATCCCGCTGGTGCCGGGAAAGTCGACGACGAGCATCGTGCAACGCATTCGCCAGGGGGGCCGGGATGACGGGTGAGGAGACGGCGAGGAACGACGGACGCACGCCCGGGCAGTCGCGCCCGCTGCGGCTGGAGCGCGGCGTGTCGGAGCATGCCGAGGGTTCGTGCCTGATCACGGTGGGGCGCACGCGCGTCCTCTGCACCGCCTCGGTCGAAGAGGGCGTGCCGGGGTGGAAGAAGGGGAAGGGCGAGGGGTGGGTGACGGCGGAGTATTCGATGCTGCCGCGCGCCACCAACACCCGCAACCGCCGCGAGCGCGGGCAGATCGGCGGCCGCACGCAGGAGATCCAGCGGCTGATCGGCCGCTCGCTCCGCTCGTGCGTGGACATGAAGGCGCTGGGCGAGCGCACCATCACCATCGACTGCGACGTGCTGCAGGCCGACGGCGGCACGCGCACCGCCTCGGTCACCGGCGGCGCCGTGGCGCTGTACGACGCCTGCGCCTGGGCCGCTCGGAAGGCCGGGATGTCCGCATCTCCCTTCGGCGAGTTCGTGGCCGCGGTGAGCGCGGGGATCGTGGGCGGGCGGCTGCTGCTGGACCTGGACTATTCGGAAGATTCAGGGGCCGAGGTGGACCTGAACCTGGTCGCGCGCGAGAGCGGCGGGATCATCGAGGTGCAGGGCACCGGCGAGCAGGGCGAGTTCACCCCGCGGCAGCTCTTCGAGCTCACCGAGATGATGATGGCCTCCGTGCGCGGCCTCCACGCCGCCCAGCGCCAGGCCGTCGGCGGATCGTAGCCGCGTCTGGTGCGATCCGCGTGGACTCGGGGGAACGGCAATGATCACACGGAGGCACAGAAGGAATCGGCGCGGGTGCCGGAGACCCTTGTAAATCCTTGATGTTCCGGAAGAGCCTACCGGACTCCGCGCACCGAAATGCCGCACTTTCGCGGTAAACCTATCCCACAACCTATCCCACGTGCCGCACGGCTAACACCGCTCAGACAGATGCAGCGCCCGCCGGAAGGCTTCCCCCGGCGGGCGCTGCTTCCTTCCCACACCACATCGATCTTCGCGGGGTGACGAGCTTGGGGGAGACAGGCCCCCCGCGCGCTCGTCCACGGGGACGGCGCGGGCGCGCTTCGCCGCCCGGCGCCGTGGTCAAATTCCTCCAAAATCGGAACGGAGGGCTCGTGGGGGACAAGCCCTCCGCTCACCCGCCGTGAACGGTTTAAAGCCTCCCGGCGCCACCCGGATAGGTCGGCCCTTCGTAGGGTTGAACACCCGCCAGACACACGGCCGCTCGCTGGAGCGCGAAAACCTCTGTCGTGTCACGCCCTAGCTGGTTCGCGACGCTTTTGGCCCGGCTGACGTAGTTGGTAGGCATTGGCGAGCCCAACGTCACGAGCGTGTGCGTACTTGGGCCGCCTCCGCAGTTTCGCTCGTGTCCCGGTGTATCCACAAGGTCTGCGTAACCGATCCCCCCGCCCGGATACATCGACCAGATCAGGGTCCGGATGGCGAATACCCTCGCCTCTAGTGATGCGCTCCGATCCGTTGCAATTGCCACCGCTGTCTCGAATAGCACGCCGTCGCGGAGCGCAATCGCCGGGTATGTGAGGACGTCGAGATATGCGGTGTCCGTCGAATGGCGGTTGGCGCTGAAAACCTGCGCGATCGTACCTCCAGCATCCCTGCATGTGCGCATGATGCTCGTAGCCCATGCGAGACGTGGGTGCGGTCGTCCGGTCGTAACGACCTGCGCAGCCAAGCGGCAGTCGTTCCGATGGTGGATGGAATCCGGGTCGGCTTGTGCGAGCGCAGCGCGTGGGGCGCATGCAGCGACCGCGAGCAGCACAATCTGGAGATTCGCGAGTTTACGGATGGCACTCATCGTTCAATACCTCGGCTTGCAGGGGAACAGAGCGGGGGGACAACGCCCTGTGTCGTCTGGTTCGTGTGGCCCTGTCGCGGGGTCATTCATCAACGGGCCCTCGCGCTTGGGCTGTACCGGCGCGGACAGGGGGTAATCCTGCACAGCCTTCCGCCGATTCGGAGCAGCTTGCAGCAGGACCGCCAACGTATCCGACCGCAGAGCCCCGCCGGAGCGGTGGCGGCGAGTGGGGGAGACAAGCCCCCCCACTCGCCGCGGCATGCCGCAGAGCGGGTAGATGAGCGGCGCCGCCGCCGAACCACAACTTGTTACCGTTCGGCTGCAGGTAAAAAAATAAAAAATCGGAACGGCGGGTGCGTGGGGGGACAAGCCCCCCACGCACCCCGCCGCATAATGGTGACTCCGTGTCGCAGGGGTATCGAACGTCTGATCCGTGTCAACGCGACGCTTGTAACCAACTGTCTCTCGCACGTCCTCCCGCGCCGGCAACCCGTGCTCGGGTTAGACTATTATGTTAGAACCGTCATCAGATACTTCAACCCTTCCGCTTGGAAAATGAGCAACGGGAGGTACGCGGGACTCCCGCCGCCGGGCACGTTCGGATCGTGGTCGTACGTTACGAGGATCGCGTAGTACGGACCGTACTGGAAAACGGTGAAATCGTACCCATGCTGCTCCACCTGCGGCCACGTAGGCTCGTAACGGCGCAGCATCCGCAATGCCGCGTTGAGAACCGAGCGGCAGGTGCCGACGTTCGTAACAATCGTCTGCGGTTCCCCCGGTTGAAGTTGCCGCACGGTGCTCTTTCGCACCGCTGCGTATTGTGCATCGCGGAAGTATCCAGCGAACGCATCCAGATTTTCGTTCGCATCCTTCATCGATCCGCACGAGGGGTGTTCGGGGTGGTGCTGCTGTGCCCCGGCGCTCGGCGCAAGCAGGAGCGCGAACCCGAACGCAGCGGCTAGAGTTGATGGCAGTCTCATCTCGGCTTCTCTCTAGTTGCAGTTAGCAGAACGGGGTTCCGTAGGCGGATGCGTCGTGAAATGCTGCCCTGGCTTGTACGGATGCACGTGGCCGAAATCTACGATGTAGCTCGGCATCTTCCACGCATCCGTGTTCACGGCATTGTAGTCCGGTCGGCTCGGGCCATCGCCGAATGTCGCACCCGGTATGTGCGCTCCCTGCGCGTGACAGTTCGGCGGCGGCGTCGCTCCTGGCTGGTGCGGGTGTGTATGGAACATCCCAAGCACTTGATAGCCTTTGGCGAACAGTGGCGAAAGGTCGGTTCCATTCGCAAACGCGAAGCAGACGTTCGGCCTGGAGTTGGACGACATGGGGACAACTGAGAGCGCTCCCGTCGAATCCCGAACGATGTAGCCGCCCTGCTCACGCGGATTCGGCCCGTTCGGGTTACTCGCGTTCCAGTACTGCCGCATCGCCCTCTGGACGGCGCGGTTGTTAAGCAGCATCGAATCTGTAGGGTCAGCCGGGATCTTTTGCAGCATGTTGCATTCGACTTCGATGTGTTTACTTGCTGCCGCCGGGACGCCGTCGAGTAACCCTGAGACGGTGACTGTACCGCACACGGTCGGCCGGAACGTCCACGTAGTGGAATCGCCGGTCTGACCGAGCTTAACGCCAAGCGAGTCGCCGACGAACTGCCACGAAGCAATGGTAAGCGCCGCGCTCGACGGGTCCACCGTCGCTCTGCATGTAACACGGTCGCCGAACAGGATCGTGTCAGTGGGTAGACACTCAACATCTAGGATCGCTTGCGGCGTGCAAGCGGAATTGCCGCTGCTGGAGACCCGGACAAGGCCCACGGAGTGCAAACCTATCGGGCCCCCGGCGTTCTGGCACTGCCCCAGCTCCGGCTTGCTCCGAACGTCCGCGAACTGCCCCTCCACGTACGCCTGCACCTGCATCCGTCCGGGCCCGGAAGGTCGGTAGCGGCAGACCATCAGGTTCTGGCACTCCCGCACGTCCCATCCGCCGCCGGTGCGGTCGGGTGTGTCGCTCACCGAGTCGCCGGGAAAGAAGCGCCAGAAGGTGGCCCCCGCCGGGATGTGCCCCGGATACCCCACCGGGTTGATGAACTGGAGCCCGTACAGCGCCTCCACCGTGTACAGGCGCTCCCCCGTCGAATCGGGCTTGCCCTCGGTGAGCTGGAGCGGGCTGGGCACGGCGGTGGCGGCCACCGAATAGCCGCCGCTGACGTGGTAGCTGAACGGACCGTCGCCGAAGTTCGGGTCCGGCGCCCACTGCGCGGTCATGTTGACGTGGCCCGTGAGGGTCACGGCCTGGGCGGCGTAGTACAGGCCGATGGCCG
>Ga0070686_100000084_pt1 | contig 67713 bp, 34 predicted proteins | sample KBSS23LmetaG_FD_65654 | JGI IMG/M metagenome (GOLD analysis project Ga0070686, IMG submission 65654) | Switchgrass rhizosphere microbial communities from Kellogg Biological Station, Michigan, USA - KBS S2-3L metaG | ecosystem: Host-associated > Plants > Roots > Rhizosphere ...
CCGGAGAGCCGCGTGGGGGTGATGCTGGAGCGCGGGCCGGATCTGATCGTCTCCATCCTGGCCGTGCTGAAGGCCGGCGGCTGCTACGTCCCCCTCGACCCCGCGTACCCCGCCGAGCGGCTGCGCCTGATGCGTGTGGACGCCGGCATCCGCGTCCTGATCACGCGCAACGGCTTGTCGGTCGACGGATCGGACGTCGCGTCGGACGTCGCGTCGGGCGATGGTAGGGCCGAAGTCTCGGTCGATGGTTCGGGGGATGAAGTCGAAGCTGGCCTCCGCGTCGTCTCCCTCGACGCGGAGGCGGACGAGATCGCGGCGCGGTCGTCCGCAGCGCCGGTCAGCGGGGCGACGGCCGACAACCTGGCCTACATCGTCTACACCAGCGGCAGCACGGGGCGGCCGAAGGGGGTGATGGTGGCCCACCGCCACGTCGTCCAGCTCGTCCGCGAGACGGATTACGTTCGCCTCGCGCCGGGCGACCGCGTGGCGCAGGCGTCGAACGCGAGCTTCGACGCGCTCGCGTTCGAGGCGTGGGGCGCGCTGCTGAACGGCGCCACGCTCGTCGGCATCCCCCGCGACGTCCTCCTCTCCCCGTCCGCGCTGCGTGACGCGCTGCGGGACTGGGGGATCACGACGCTGTATCAGACCACCGCGCTGCTCAACCAGCTTTCCCGCGAGCAGGCGGACGTCTTCTCCACCCTCCGCGAGGTGCTGTTCGGCGGCCAGGCGGCGGACGCGGAGAGCGTGCGGCGCATCCTCCGCGGCGGCAAGCCGAAGCGGCTGCTGCACATGTACGGGCCGACGGAGACGACGGCGTGGTGCTCGTGGGAAGACGTCGAAGCGCTGGCGGACGACGCGACCGCCGTCTCCGTCGGCCGGCCGACGGGGAACGCGCGGATCTACCTCCTCGACACCGCGCTGCAGCCGGCGCCCGTCGGCCTCCCGGGCGAGGCGTACGTGGGCGGCGTGGGCGTCGTCCGCGGCTACCTCGACCGCCCCGCGCTGACGGCGGAGCGCTTCGTCCCCGATCCGTTCTCGACCGAGCCGGGCGCGCGGATGTACCGCACGGGCGACCGGCTGCGGTGGAAGACGGGCGGCACGCTCGAATTCCTCGGCCGGCTGGACGAGCAGGTGAAGATCCGCGGCTTCCGCATCGAGCCGGGCGAGGTGGAGAGCGCGCTGTCGTCGCACCCGGAGGTGCACGAGGCGCGGGTGGTGGTGCGCGAGGACGCGCCGGGCGAGAAGCGGCTGGTGGCGTACGTGGTGGGCGATGCCGATCCCGAGGCGCTCCGCGCGCACCTTCGCCGCTCCCTCCCCGAGTACATGCTCCCCGCCGCCGTGGTGGCGCTCCCCGCCCTCCCGCTGACGCCCAGCGGGAAGCTGGACGTGGCGGCGCTCCCCGTGCCGGAGCTCGCCGGCGATGCCGACCGCTACGTGGCGCCGCGCACCCCGGTGGAAGAGGTGCTGGCGGAGGTGTGGGCCGAGCTGCTGGGCGTGCCGCGGGTGGGGGTGGAGGACGACTTCTTCGTGGCGGGCGGACATTCGCTGCTGGCCATGCGCGTGGTGTCGCGGGTGCGCGAGCTGTTCGGCGTGGAGCTGCCGCTGCGCGCGCTGTTCGAAGGGCCGACGGTGGCGGCGCTGGCCGGGCGCGTGGAGGCGCTGCGGCGCGAAGGTGCGGCGCCGTTCGCGCCGGTGATCCCGGTCCCTCGCGACGGGCCGCTCCCGCTTTCCTTCGCGCAGGAACGGCTCTGGTTCCTGGACCGGATGGAGTCGGAGAGCGCCTTCTACTGCATCCCCTCCGCGCTGCGGCTGGCGGGTCCGCTCGACGTTCCTGCGCTGGAGCGCGCGCTCGGCGAGATCGTCCGCCGCCACGAGGCGCTGCGCACGGTCTTCCGTGCGGTGGAGGGATCGCCCGTGCAGGTGATCGCCCCCTTCCGCGGCTTCACGCTCCCGGTGGAGGATCTCGCCGCGCTGGCCGAGGCGGAGCGCGGGCGCGAGGTGGCGCGCCGCGTCGCGGACGAGGCGGTGCGGCCATTCGACCTGGCCGCGGGGCCGCTCTTCCGCGCCGGGCTCCTGCGGCTGGGGGAGGGGGAGCACGTCCTCCTCCTTTCCATGCACCACATCGTCAGCGACGGGTGGAGCCTGGGCATCCTCTTCGGCGAGCTCGGCGCGCTGTACGAAGCGCATCGCGACGGGGGCGAGGCTTCGCTTCCCCCGCTCCCCGTGCAGTACGCCGACTACGCCGTGTGGCAGCGCGAGCAGCTCCGCGGCGAGGTGCTCGACCGTCAGCTGGCGTACTGGCGCCAGCGGCTGGCCGGCGCCCCCGCGCTCCTGGAGCTTCCCACCGACCGGCCCCGCCCCGCGCTGCAGACGTACCGCGGCGCGCAGGAGCGCATCGCCCTCCCGCGCGAGCTGGTGGACGGCCTCCGCGCGCTGGGGCGGGGCGAGGGGGCCACGCTGTACATGGTGCTCCTCGGCGCCTTCCAGCTCCTCCTGGCGAAGTACGCCGGGAGCGAGGATGTCGTCGTCGGCAGCCCGATCGCCGGGCGCACGCGCGGCGAGGTGGAGGCGCTGATCGGCTTCTTCGTCAACACGCTGGTCCTGCGCACCGACCTCTCCGGCGATCCGCCGTTCCGCGAGGTGCTGCGGCGGGTGCGGCAGGTCACGCTCGGCGCCTGGGAGCACCAGGAGGTGCCGTTCGAGCGGCTGGTGGCCGAGCTGCAGCCGCAGCGCAGCCTGAGCCATTCGCCCCTCTTCCAGGTGATGTTCTCGCTGAGCGACGGCGGGCGCGGCGCGGCGGGGCTGGCCGGGGTGGAGGCGAGGGAGATCGGCGGCGAGCTGGAGGCTGCCAGCTTCGACCTGTCGCTGTCGCTGGTGACCGATGCCGGCGGCGTGTGGGGGACGCTGGGCTACAACACCGACCTGTTCGACCGCGCCACCATCCAGCGGATGGCCGGGCAGCTGGGCCGCCTCCTGGCGCAGGTGGCCCACGACCCCGCCGCCCCCGCGTCTGCGCTCGACCTCCTCGGCGCGGCCGAGCGCGCGCAGGTGGTGGAGGGGTGGAACCGCACCGACGCCCCGGCCCCGCTGGACCAGTGCCTCCACCAGCTCTTCGAGGCGCAGGCGGCGCGGACCCCCGACGCCCTCGCGCTCTGGTTCCAGGACACGCGCGTCACCTACCGCGAGCTCGACGCCGACGCCAACCGCGTGGCCCGCCTCCTCCGCGCCCGCGGCATCGCGGCGGAAGACCGGGTGGCGCTCTACATGGAGCCGCGCCCCCGGGCCGTGGCCGCCCTCCTGGGCGTCCTGAAGGCCGGCGCGATGTTCGTCCCCCTCGACGCAGCCGCCCCGCGCGACCGCGTCCGCCGCGCGCTGGACGATGCCGGCGCCGCGCTGGTGCTGGCGCAGGGCGACCTGGCCGGCGGGCTGGACGGGTGCGGGCGCGAGGTGGTCGCGATCGACGCGCCCGGCGCGCTCGCGGGGCTCTCCACCGACGCGGTGGAGAGCGGGGCGGGGCCGCGCGGCGCGGCGTGGATGATCTTCACCTCGGGGAGCACGGGGCGGCCAAAGGGGGTGGTGGTGGAGCACCGCTCGGCCGTGAACATGACCGCGTCGGCCATCCGGCTCGCCTCGATCACGGCGGACGCGCGGGTCCTCCTCTTCGCGCCGCTGCACTTCGACGCGGCGCTGGCCGACCTGTTCCCGGCGCTGGTCACCGGCGCCACCCTGTGCATGGCCCCGCGCGAAACGCTCTTCCCCGGCCCGGAGCTGGTGGAGTTCCTGGAGAGCCGCGGCGTCACCCACGCCAAGCTCACCCCGTCGGCGCTGGCGGCGGTCCCCCTCGCCCCGCTCCCGCGGCTGCGCATGCTGACCGTGGGCGGCGAGGCGTGCCCGGCCGCCCTGGTGGGCGCGTGGGCGCCGGGGCGCACCTTCCTGAACGTGTACGGCCCCACCGAGACCACGGTGCGGGTCACCGCCACCGAGCTCGCCCCGGGCGACCCCGTCACCATCGGCCGGCCGATCGCCAACGCCCGCGCCTACGTCCTCGACGCGCGGATGCGCCCCGTTCCCGTGGGCGTCGCCGGCGAGCTGTACGTGGGCGGCGCCGCGGTGGGCCGCGGCTACTGGCGCCACCCGGCGCGGACCGCCGAGCGCTTCGTCCCCGATCCCTTCGCGCCGGAGCCGGGGGCGCGGCTGTACCGCACGGGCGACCGGGCGCGGTGGCGGGCCGAGGGGGCCCTCGAGTACCTCGGCCGCCTGGACGAGCAGGTGAAGGTGCGCGGCTTCCGCGTGGAGCCGGGCGAGGTGGAGGCGGCGATCCGCGCGCACCCCCGGGTGGCCGACTGCGCCGTGGTGCCGCGCGAAGACACGCCGGGTGACACGCGGCTGGTGGCGTACGTGGTGGGCGACGCACCCGCCGAGGCGCTGCGCGCGCACCTCCGCCACGACCTTCCCGAGTTCATGGTCCCCGCCGCCTTCGTGGCGCTGGACCGGCTCCCGCGCACCCCCAGCGGCAAGCTCGACCGCCGCGCCCTCCCCGCCCCCGCGCCCGCCCACGCGCCGCGTCGGCTGGCGCCCGAGACGGGGCTGGAGGCGCGGATCGCGGCGATCTGGCAGGAGCTGCTGGGCGTCGGTTCGGTCGGGGCGGAGGACAACTTCTTCGACCTGGGCGGCCACTCGCTCCTCCTGGTCAAGCTGCAGGCGCGGCTTGCGTCGGACGTGGGCCGGCCGATCCGCGTGGTGGAGCTGTTCCAGTATCCCACCGTTCGCTCGCTCGCCGCCCGCCTGCACGGCGCGGCCGAGGGGGGCCCCGCGAAGGAGGACGGCGCGGTGGCCGAGGGCGGCGAGCGCGGCGGGGCGCGCCAGGCCGCGCTCGGGCGGCGCCTGGTCGCGCGGCGGCGGGAGTAGGGGAAGGGAAGGGCGCCTTCCGCCCCCGCGTCGCCCGTCGATCGGGCGAGAGCGTCGGCGGGAAGGAAGGGACGGGCGGGCGGATGCGACGACGTTCGGGCGATGGGATGCGGGGCCGCGTCGTCGGGGCCTCTCCACGCCGGGCGGGATGCGATTCCGGACACGATTCACGGGCCGGACACGCGCGCTGGACGCGGGACGGGATGGTTGGCGGGGCGGAAGACGATCCACTCTTACCACGCATTGGAAATGGCAGAGCACGAGGGCATTCCCGCCGAGCGCACCGGGCTGGAGATCGCGGTGGTGGGGCTGGCCGGGCGCTTCGCCGGGGCCGGCGACATCGACGCGTTCTGGCGCAACCTCCGGGAGGGCGTGGAGTCGATCTCCTTCTTCACCCGCGACGAGCTGCTGGCCGCCGGGGCCGACCCGGCGCTCCTCGACCACCCCGACTTCGTGCGCGCCGGGGGCGAGCTGCGCGGCGCCGACGAGTTCGACGCGGGGCTGTTCAACCTCACCCCGCGCGACGCCGAGATCCTGAACCCCCAGCACCGCGTGCTCCTGGAGTGCGCCTGGGAGGCGCTGGAGCACGCCGGGTACGACCCCGCCCGCGTGGAGCGGCCCGTGGGCGTGTTCGCCGGGTCCAGCAACAACGACTACGTGACCAACCTGGTCCGCACCCCCGAGCTGGTGAGCGCGGTGGGGTACACGCGCATCTCGCTGGGGAACGCGCGCGACCACCTGGCCGCGGGGATCTCGTACCGGCTGAACCTGCGCGGGCCCAGCCTGGTGGTGCAGACCGCCTGCTCCACCTCGCTGGTGGCCGTGCACCTGGCCTGCCAGAGCCTGCTGGGGAGCGAGTGCGACATGGCGCTGGCCGGCGGCGTGTCGGTCCCCGCGCCGCTGCGGCAGGGGTACCTCTACACCCCCGACGGCATCGTCTCGCCCGACGGGCACGTCCGCGCCTTCGACGCCGGCGCCAACGGGACGGTGGGCGGGAGCGGCGCCGGGCTGGTGGTGCTCAAGCGCCTCGACGACGCGCTGGCCGACGGCGACACCATCCACGCGGTGATCCGCGGCTCGGCGGTGAACAACGACGGCGCGCAGAAGGTGGGGTACACCGCCCCCAGCGTGGCCGGCCAGGCCCGCGTCCTCTCCGAGGCGATGTCGATGGCGGGGGTCGACCCCGCCACCGTGCAGTACCTGGAGACCCACGGGAGCGGCACCCCGCTGGGCGACGCCATCGAGCTGAAGGCGATGAGCCAGGTGCTGGCGCAGGGGAACCGCGCCGGCCGCTGCGCCATCGGCTCGGTGAAGACGAACGTGGGCCACCTCGACGCCGCCTCGGGGATCGCGGGGCTGATCAAGACCGTCCTCTCCCTGGCCCACGCCGAGATCCCGCCCTCGCTGAACTTCGCCGTCCCGCACCCCGAGATCGAGGCGTCGGGGGGGCGCGTGGTCGTGAACACCGCGCTGGCGCCGTGGGAGCGCAACGGCTCGCCGCGCCGCGCGGGGGTCAGCTCCTTCGGCATCGGCGGGACCAACGCGCACGTGGTGCTCGAGGAAGCGCCCCCCGCCGAGCCGTCGGGCCCCTCGCGCCCGGTCCAGCTCCTGGCCGTCTCCGCCCGCACCGCGTCGGCGCTCGCCGCCGCGGCGGGCCGGCTGGCCGAGCGGCTGGAGCGCCAGGCGCCGCCGCTGGCCGATGCCGCGTACACGCTGCAGACCGGCCGGCGCGAGATGGAGCACCGCCTGGCCGTGGTCTGCGCCGACGCGGCCGAGGGGGCGGCCCGCCTCCGCGAGCGGGCGCACGGCGGCGGGCCGGCGGTGCCGCGCTCCGCCCGGCCGGTGGCGTTCATGTTCCCCGGGGTGGGCACGCACCACGTGGACATGGCGCGCGGCCTGTACGACGCCGAGCCCGTCTTCCGCGCCGCGGTGGACGAGTGCTGCGACCTCCTCCTCCCCGTCCTGGGGAGCGACCTGCGCCACGTCCTGTACTCCCCCGGCCCGGCGGGGGCGGACGCCGCCGCGCCCGCGTCCGGCGGCGGCGGGTGGGACCTGCGCCGCCTCCTGGCCCGCGACGGCGGGGGCGAGGGGGAGGGCGACGCGCTGGGCGACACCCGCTTCGCGCAGCCCGCCGTGTTCGTGACCGAGTACGCGCTGGCGCGGCTGTGGATGCGCTGGGGGGTCAAGCCGCGCGCGGTGATCGGCCATTCGCTGGGCGAGTACGTGGCCGCTGCGGTGGCGGGGGTGCTCCGGCTGGAAGACGCGCTCCGCCTGGTGGCGCTCCGCGCCCGGATGATCGACGCGCTCCCCGCCGGCGCCATGCTGGCCGTCCCCCTGGGCGAGACGGAGCTCCGCGCCCTTCTCCCCGCCACCCTCGACCTGGCGGCGGTGAACACGCCGGGGAGCTGCGTGGTGGCCGGCCCGCGCGGCGCGGTGGAGGCGTTCGAGGCGGCGCTGGCGGAGCGCGGCACCGTCAGCCGCCGCCTCCCCACGCGGCACGCCTTCCACTCGCGGGGGATGGAGGGCGCGGCGGCCGAGCTGGAGCGGCTGGTGGCCGGCTTCGAGCTGCGCGCGCCCGAGATCCCCTTCGTCTCCAACGTGACGGGCACCTGGATCACCGACGACGAGGCCCGCTCCCCCGCGTACTGGGCGCGCCACATGTGCCGCACCGTCCGCTTCTCGGACGGCATGGCCACGCTGCGCGCCGAGCCCGGGTGGGTGCTCCTGGAGGTGGGGCCGGGGCAGGCGCTGGGCGCCTGGGCGCAGCACGCCGGGGGCGATGCGGGTGATGCGGGCGACGCGCGCGCGGTGTTCAGCTCGCTCCGCCACCAGCACAACCGCGTCCCCGACCTGCGCTTCATCCTCGAAACGCTGGGCGGGCTGTGGACGGCGGGGGTGGAGGTCGACTGGGCGGCGTTCAGCCGCGGCGAGCGCCGGAAGCGGATCCCGCTCCCGGGCTACCCGTTCGAGCGCAGGCGCTACTGGGTGGACCCGCCGCGCAGGAACGGGGCGGGGGAGAAGGGGAGCCACGCGGCCACGCCCGCCACCCCGGCCGGGACCGCCCCGCCGGCGGCGAACGGCAGCGCCGATGCAAATCGCGAGAAAGGACCCGACGTGATGGAGAACCTGACCCCGGCCCCGGCCGATGCCGCGCCGCACACCCGCCAGCACGACGTGCTGGCGCTGCTGAAGGGGCTGGCGTCCGAGCTGACCGGGATGGAGGAAGCGCGGATCGAGACCGACGCCGACTTCTTCCAGGCCGGCTTCGACTCGCTCCTCCTCCTGCAGGCCATCCAGGCCATCGAGAAGCGCGTGGGCATCCGCGTCTCGCTGGTCGAGCTGCTCGAAGACGTGACCTCGCTGGGCGCGCTGGCCAGCCACATCGACCGCGCCCTCCCGCCCGAGGCCGTGGTGCGCAACGGCCGCCCGCCGGCGCCGGCCCACCCCGCGCCCGCCGCCCCGGAGCCGGCCGAGCCCGTCGCGGCGGACCCCGCGCCCTCCCCCGCGCCCGCGCCCGCCGCGCCGCCCGCCGAGCACCCGCGGTCGGTGGCGGCGCCGCCCACCTTCTACCCGACCCCGGCGCCGGCCGCGCCCTATGTGGGCGGCGGGGGCGAGGGCGGGCTGGAGCGGGTGATCGCGGGGCAGCTGCAGCTGATGAGCGAGCAGATCGCCGCGATGCGCGGCGACCCCGCCTCGGCCGGCGCGCCGCCGGCCGCATTTGCCGCGGCGCCGCAGCTCGCCGCGCCCGTCGCGCCCTCCATCGCGCACGCAGATCCGTCGACCGCGACGGCTTCGGCGGACGGAGCGCACGCCGCCTCCGCGTCCTCCGCCTCCCCCGCGTCCGCGGCGTCGTGGGTGGACGCGCCGGCGGCGGGCACGTCCGCGGTAGTCTCGTCGCGGTTGGTGCCGCAGTCGCCGCGCGCGCGGATCCAGCCGCAGCAGACCTTCGTCCCCTTCCAGCCGGTGAACACCGAGGGGCGGAACGGGATGACGGCCGCGCAGTCGGCGTACCTCGACTCGTTCATCGAGCGCTACGTGGCGCGGACGCAGGGGTCCAAGAAGCACCAGCAGCAGTACCACCGCCCGCTGGCCGACACCCGCGTCACCGCGCGCTTCCGCCGTGCGTGGAAGGAGATCCTCTACCCGATCGTGGGCGCCCGCGCCGCGGGGTCGCGCATCTGGGACGTGGACGGCAACGAGTACGTGGACATCGGGATGGGCTTCGGGTGCAACCTGTTCGGCCACGCGCCCGACTTCGTGACCCGCGCCATCCAGGAAGAGGCCGCGCGCGGGTACGGGCTGGGTCCGCAGTCGCCCAACGCCGGGCGCGCGGCGCAGCTGGTGTGCGAGCTGGGCGGGAACCAGCGCGCCGTCTTCTGCAACTCGGGGACGGAAGCGGTGATGGGCGCCATCCGCGCCGCGCGCGCGCTGACCGGGCGCAGCAAGGTGGCGTACTTCGCGGGGAGCTACCACGGCTGGAGCGACCTGGTGCTGGGCCGGCTCTTCACCGCCGGCGGGCGGCGCGAGGTGCGCCCCACCGCCCCGGGCGTGGCCGCGCTCCCCCTGGGCGACGTGCTGATGCTCGACTTCGACGAGCCGTCGTCGCTCGACCTGCTGGCCCAGCACATCGCCGACGTGGCGCTGGTGATGGTGGAGCCCGTGCAGAGCCGCCGCCCCGACCTGCAGCCCTTCGCCTTCCTCCGCGAGCTGCGCCGGATGACGCGCGAGGCGGGCACCCTCCTCCTCTTCGACGAGCTGATCACCGGCTTCCGCATGGGCGCGGGGGGCGCGCAGTCGTTCTTCGGGGTCGACGCCGACCTGGTCACCTACGGGAAGATCGTGGCCGGCGGCCTCCCGATGGGGGTGGTGGCGGGGACCGAAGAGGCGATGAGCGTGTTCGACGGCGGGGTGTGGAGCTACGGCGACGACTCGTACCCCACCGGCCAGCGCACCATCTTCGCCGGGGCGTACTTCAAGCACCCGATCTCGATGGCCGTGGCCTGCTCGATCCTGGGCGAGATCGAGCGCCGGGGGCCGGAGATGTACGAGCGGCTGAACACGCGCACCACGCGGCTGGTGGAGCGGATCAACGCCTTCTTCGAGGCCGAGGGCTACCCGATCACGGCCGCGCACTTCAGCTCGTGCTTCCGCTTCTTCTTCGGCGCCGAGGTGAAGTTCAGCGAGCTGTTCAACCACCACATGATCCTGGAGGGGGTGCACGTCATCCCCGAGACCGGGACGCACTTCCTCTCCGCCGCGCACACGGACGAAGACGCGGAGCGGGTGTTCGACGCCGTCCGCGCGTCGGTGCGGGCGATGCGGCAGGGCGGCTTCATCCCCCCGGCCCCCGGCGGGAACGGGACGGGCGCGACGACGCTTGCGGCCGCCGGCTACACGTCCACGGCCGACGGCTCCGCGTCCGCCGTCCCGGCCTCCGCGTCTCCATCCGCCGCCGGCTCGGCCGGCGACACGCGGGACGACGGGGTGCGGGTGGTGCCGCTCACCGAGGGGCAGCGGCAGCTCTGGTTCGAGTCGCAGATGGGCGACGACGCGGCGCGGGCGTACACCGAGTCGACCACGGTGCGGCTGCGCGGCGAGCTGGACGTGGGCGCGCTGCGCGAGGCGCTGCAGGCGCTGGTCGACCGGCACGACACGCTGCGCGCCACCTTCGCCCCCGACGGCGAGGCGCAGCTGATCCACCCGGCGCTTGCCGTGGAGGTCCCGCTGGCCGACTTCCGCGGCGAGCCGGCCGCCACGCGCCGCCGGCGGGTGGACGAATGGGTGCGCGAGACCGCGCGGCGCCCCTTCGACCTGGTGGGCGGGCCGCTGGTCCGCTTCGCCCTGGCCGCGGTGGAAGACGACGAGCACCTGCTGGTGAAGGACGCGCACCACGCCGTGCTGGACGGATGGTCGTTCGGGGTGATCTGGCGCGAGCTGGGCGCCCTGTACACCGCGGCGCGCGAGGGCCGCCGCGCCGAGCTTCCGCCGCGCCCCGACCACGCCGCCCTGGTGCGCGCGCAGATCGAGGCGGTGCGCGACCCCGCGGCCGAGGCGTTCTGGATCGAGCAGTTCGCCGACGGCGTCCCCGTGCTGGAGCTTCCCACCGACCGCCCGCGCCCCCCGGTGCGCGGCTACGCCGGCGAGCGCCTGATCCGCGTGATGGACGGCGAGCTCCTGCGCCGGATCGCCGCGGCCGGGCGGCCGCACGGGCTGACCGTGTTCAACACCCTCTTCTCCGCCTTCTTCGTGTGGCTGGGGCGGCTGAGCGGGCAGGACGACCTGGTGGTGGGCACCCCCGCGGCCGGGCAGGCGGGGCGCGCCGGGGCGGCCGAGCTGGTGGGGTACGGGATCAATGTCCTCCCCATCCGCGCCCGGCTCGACCCGTCGGCCTCGTTCGTGGAGCACGCCCGCCGGGTGCGGCGCAACGTGATGCACGCGCTCGACCACCAGAGCTTCTCCTTTCCCCGGCTGGTGGAGGCGCTCCCGCACGCCCGCGACACCAGCCGCCCGCCGGTGTTCTCGGCGATGATGAACCTCGACCGCTCGCCCGGCGAGGAGCGGCTGGGCGACCTGCGCGTGGGCTTCGACGGCAACTTCGGCGGCGGCTCCAAGCTCGACCTCACCTTCGGGCTGACCGAGACCCCCGACGAGCTGCGCCTGCGCTGCGACTACGCCACCGAGCTGTTCGACCGCGAGACGGTGGAGCGGTGGCTGGCCGCCTTCGAGCGGCTGCTGGAGGCGATCGCGAGCGCCCCCGACACGCCGCTGGCCGAGCTCGACCTGATGGGCGCCGCCGAGCGCGCCCTGGTGCTGGACGAGTGGAACCGCACCGCGCGCGCCGTCCCCGGCACCCCCGTGCACCGGATGTTCGAGGCGCAGGCCGCGCGCACCCCCGCCGCCACCGCCCTCCTCTTCGGCGGCCAGCCTCTGACGTACGCCGAGCTGGACCGCCGCGCCAACCGCATCGCCCACGCGCTGCGCCGCCGCGGGGTGGGGCCCGACGTGCGCGTGGCGCTGTTCATGGATCACGGGCCCGGCGTGGTGGCCGCGGCGCTGGGGGTGATGAAGGCCGGCGGCGCCTACGTCCCGCTCGACCCCGCCAGCCCCGCCGACCGGCTCGGCTTCCTGTTGGCCGACTCGGGCGCCGTGCTGGTGCTGGCCGACGACCCGGACGCGCTCCCCGCCGGCGGCCCCCCCGTCCTCGCCGCGGGCGACGGCGCCTTCGACGGCGAGCCGGAGGACGCGGTGGAGGGCGAGGCCGACCCGCGCAGCCTCGTCTACGTCATCTACACCTCCGGCTCCACCGGCCGCTCCAAGGGCGTGGGGGTGGAGCACCGCAGCGTGGCCAACCTGGTGTCGGCGTACGTGGCGGGGTACGACGTGGGCCCCGGCGCGCGTCTCCTGTCGGTGTCGCCGATGCACTTCGACATGTCGGTGACCGACGTGTTCGTGGCGCTCTGCTCCGGCGCCACCCTGGTGATGGCCCCGCGCGACGAGCTGGCCCCCGGCCCTGGGCTGGTGAGGCTCCTGCGCGAGCGGGGGGTGACGCACGCCAAGTTCACCCCCACCGCCCTCGCCGCCCTTCCCGACGCCGACCTCCCCCAGCTGCGGGCGATCACCACGGGGGGCGAGGCGTCGAGCGCCGAGCTGGTGGCGCGCTGGGCGCCGGGGCGGCGCTTCTTCAACGGCTACGGCCCCACCGAGGCCGCGGTGCGCGCCACCTTCGCCGAGTGGGGCGACGGGACGCGCACGCCGCCGCTGGGCCGCCCCGCCGCCAACGTGCGCGCCTACGTCCTCGACGAGAGGCAGAGGCCGGTCCCCGTCGGCGTGGCCGGCGAGCTGTACCTGGGGGGCGTGCAGGTGGCGCGCGGCTACCTGGGCCGCCCCGCGCTCACCGCCGAGAAGTTCGTCCCCGACCCGTTCGGCCCCGATGCGGGCGGTCGGCTGTACCGCACGGGGGACCGGGTGCGCTGGCGCGCCGACGGGAACCTGGCCTTCATCGGCCGCGTCGACTTCCAGGTCAAGGTCCGCGGCTTCCGCGTGGAGCCGGGCGAGGTGGAGACCGCGCTCCTGGAGCACCCCGGCGTGGCCGACGCCGTGGTCACCGGCCACCACGACGCCTCGGCCGGGACGCGGCTGGTGGCCTACGTGGCCCCCGACCCCGGCGCCGGGGTGGACGCGGGGCTCGACCGCCACGCCATCCGCGAGCACCTGAAGGACCGGCTCCCGGACTACATGGTGCCGTCCGCCATCATGGTGCTGGAGCGGCTCCCGCTGGCCACCAACGGGAAGGTGGACCGCCGCGCCCTCCCCGCGCCCGACTTCGCCGCCGGGCGCGAGGCGTGGGCCGCGCCGCGCACCCCGGCCGAGGAGATCCTGGCCGGGATCTTCGCCGAGGTGCTGAAGGTGCCGCGGGTGGGCGCGCACGACGACTTCTTCGCGCTGGGCGGCCACTCGCTCCTGGCCACGCGGGTGATCTGGCGGGTGCGCGAGGCGTTCGAGGTGGAGCTCCCGCTCCGCGCCCTCTTCGAGGGGCCCACCGTGTCGCGGCTGGCCGAGCGGGTGGAGGCGCTGCGCCACGAGGGCGAGCCGCAGCTCCCCCCGGTGGTCCCCGTCGCGCGGGGCGAGGCGCCGCCGCTCTCCTTCGCCCAGGAACGGCTCTGGTTCCTCGACCGGCTCGAGCCCGACAGCGGCTTCTACAACATCCCGGCCCCGCTGCGGCTCGGGGGCGCGCTGGACGTGGAGGCGCTGGAGCGCACCCTGGGCGAGCTGCTGCGGCGGCACGAGTCGCTGCGCACCTCCTTCCCCGAGGTGGGCGGCGCGCCGGTGCAGCGCATCGCGCCCTTCACCGGCTACACCCTCCCGGTGGAAGACCTCTCCGCCCTCGGCCCCGACGAGCGCGAGGCCGCGGCCCGGCGCGCCGCCGCGGAAGACATGGCGGCGCCCTTCGACCTGGCCCAGGGGCCGGTGTTCCGCGCCCGCCTCCTCCGCCTGGCCGACGACGACCACCTCCTCCTCGCCTGCATGCACCACATCGTGGGCGACGAGTGGAGCATGGGAGTGTTCTACCGCGAGCTGTCGGCGCTGTACGGCGCCTACAGCCAGGGGGCCGACTCGCCCCTCCCCGAGCTTCCCGTGCAGTACGCCGACTACTCGGCGTGGCAGCGCGACACCCTCCGCGGCGAGCGGCTGGAGCGGCAGCTGGCCTGGTGGCGCGAGCGGCTGGCCGGCGCCCCCGCGCTCCTCGAGATCCCCACCGACCGGCCACGCCCCGCGGTGCAGAGCTACCGCGGGAGCTTCGAGGGGATGTCGCTCTCGGGCGCGCTCCTGGAGCGGCTGCAGGGGCTGGCGGGGAGCGAGGGCGCCACGCTGCACATGGTGCTGCTGGGCGCGTTCCAGCTTCTCCTCTCCCGCTACAGCGGGAGCGACGACGTGGTGGTGGGCACCACCATCGCCGGCCGCGCCCGGCGCGAGGTGGAGGGGCTGATCGGCTTCTTCGTGAACACGCTGGCGCTGCGCACCGACCTCTCCGGCGACCCCACCTTCCGCGAGGTGGTGCGCCGCGTCCGCGAGGTGACGCTGGGCGCCTACGAGCACCAGGAGGTGCCCTTCGAGGTGGTGGTGGCCGAGCTTCGCCCCGAGCGCACGCTCAGCCACTCGCCGCTGGTGCAGGTGCTGTTCGAGCTCCACAACATGGACGCCGACGGCGACGACGCCGTGGGCGGGCTGCAGGTGCGCGACGTGGACGCCGGGGTCGAGACCACCAAGTTCGACCTGTCGCTGGAGCTGGCGGCGCACCCCCACGGGGTCACCGGCGCCTTCCTCTACAGCACCGACCTCTTCGACCGCGCCACCATCCAGCGCATGCTGGCGCACCTCCGGCGCGTGCTGGAGCAGGTGGCCGATGACGCCGACCTCCGCCTCTCCCGCCTGGAGCTGGCGGGGCCGGAAGAGCGCGCGCTGGTGCTCGGCACGTGGAACCGCACCGCGCACCCGTTCCCCGGCGGCGCCTGCGTGCACGAGCTGTTCGAGGCGCAGGTGGCGCGCACGCCACGGGCCCCGGCGCTGGCGTGGGGGGACGAGACGCTGGCGTACCGCGAGCTGGACGCGCGCGCCAACCGGCTGGCCCACCACCTGGTGGGGCTGGGGGTGCGCCCCGAGACCCGCGTGGGCGTCCTCCTGGAGCGCGGCGTGGAGATGGTGGTCGCCACGCTGGCGGTGATGAAGGCGGGCGGATGCTGCGTTCCCGTGGACACCACCTATCCCCCCGAGCGGATGGCGCTGATGCTGGCCGACGCCGGGGTGGGGGTGCTCCTCACCCAGGGCGCGCTGGGCGACCCGCTGGCCGGCGAGGAGCTGCGCCTGGTCTCGCTCGACGGCGGCGGCGAGCGCTTCGCCGCCGAGCCGGCCGACCCGCCGCGGGTGGCGGCGGCGCCGGGGAACCTGGCGTACGTCTTCTACACCAGCGGGAGCACCGGCCGCCCCAAGGGGGTGATGATGGCGCACCGCGAGGTGGTGCAGTTCGCCGCCTGCCTCCCGGAGTGCATGCCCCTGGGCCCGGGCGACCGGGTGGCGCAGGCGTCCAACGCCAGCTTCGACGCGGCCGTGTTCGAGATCTGGGGCGCGCTGGCCCACGGCGCGGCGCTGGTGGGCGTCGACCGCGACGTCCTCCTCTCCGCCCCGCTCCTGGCGCGGGCGCTGCGCGAGGGGGGGATCACCCACCTCTACCAGACCGCGGCGCTCTTCAACCAGCACGTGCTGGAGGAGGCGGACGTGTACGCCCCGCTCCGCCAGCTGGTGTTCGGCGCCGAGGCGGTGGGGACCGAGGGGGTGCGGCGGATGCTGCGCGAGGGGCGCCCCGGGCGCGTGCTGCACGAGTACGGCCCCACCGAGGCCACCGTGTGGTGCACCCTCCACCCCGTGGACGAGGTGGCCGACGACGCGGCTACCGTCTCCATCGGCCGCCCCGTCCCCAACGCGCGGGCGTACGTGCTGGATCCGGGGCTGGAGGCGCTCCCCGTCGGCGTGCCGGGCGAGCTGTACGTGGGCGGCGACGGGGTGGTGCGCGGCTACCTGGGCCGCCCCGCCCTCACCGCCGAGCGCTTCCTCCCCGATCCCTTCGCCCCCGCGGCGGGCGGGCGGATGTACCGCACGGGCGACCGGGTGCGCTGGAAGGGCGACGGGACGCTCGAGTTCATGGGGCGCCTGGACGACCAGGTGAAGGTGCGCGGCTTCCGCATCGAGCCGGGCGAGGTGGAGAGCGCCCTGGCGCTGCACCCTGGCGTGGTCCAGGCGCGGGTGATCGTGCGCGAGGACGTGCCGGGCGACAAGCGGCTGGTGGCCTACGTGGTGGGCGACGCGGGGGCCGAGGCGCTGCGCGCGCACCTGGGGCGCACCCTCCCCGCGTACATGGTGCCGCAGGCCTTCGTGGCGATGGAGCGGCTCCCGCTGACCCCCAACGGCAAGCTCGACCGCCGCTCCCTCCCCGTCCCCGGCCACGACGGGGCGGCCGAGGGCGAGGGCGCGGCGCCGCGCACCCCGGCCGAGGAGGTGCTGGCGGGGATCTGGGCCGACGTGCTGGGGCGCGAGCGGGTGGGGGTGCGCGAAAGCTTCTTCGCCCTGGGCGGCCACTCGCTCCTGGCCACGCGGCTGGTGTCGCGCGTGCGCGCCGTGTTCGGGGTGGAGCTCCCGGTGCGCGCGCTCTTCGAGGGGCCCACCGTGGCCCAGGTGGCCGCGCGGGTGGAGGCGCTGCGCAGGGCCGACCTCCCGGTGCCCGAGCCGCTGCGGCCGGTGGACCGCGCGGGGCCGCTCCCGCTCTCCTTCGCGCAGGAGCGCCTCTGGTTCCTCGACCGGCTGCAGCAGGGCGGCACCTCGTACAACGTGTCGCAGGCGCTGCGGCTGTCGGGGGCGATGGAGGTGCCGGCGCTCGAGCGCGCGCTGGGCGAGGTGGTGCGGCGGCACGAGTCGCTGCGCACCACCTTCACCGAGAGCGAGGGCGTGGCCGCGCAGGTCGTCGCGCCCTTCCGCGGCTTCACCCTCCCGGTGGACGACCTGTCGGTCGTGGGCGCGGGCGAGCGCGGGGCGGCGGCCCGCGCCCGCGCCGAGGAAGACGCGGGGATCCCCTTCGACCTGGAGACCGGCCCCCTCTTCCGCGCCCGGCTCCTGCGGCTGGAGCACGACGAGCACGTCCTCCTCCTGGCGATGCACCACATCGTGAGCGACGGGTGGAGCATGCAGGTGCTCTTCCGCGAGCTGTGGGCGCTGTACGAGGCCTTCCGCGACGGCCGCCCGTCCACCCTCCCCGAGCTCCCGGTGCAGTACGCCGACTTCGCCGTGTGGCAGCGCCGGCACTCCGGCGGCGAGGCCGAGGCGCGGCAGCTGGCGTGGTGGAAGGCGCGGCTGGGCGGCGCGCCCGAGCTGCTGGAGCTTCCCACCGACCACCCGCGCCCGCCGGTGCCCTCGTTCCGCGGCGGGAGCGTTCCCGTCCGCATCGCCCCCGCGGTGGCCGACCGGCTCCGCGAGCTGGCCCGCCGCGAGGGGGCCACGCTGTACATGGTGGTGCTCGCCGCCTTCCACCTCCTCCTCTCGCGCTACAGCGGGAGCGACGACGTGGTGGTGGGCACCCCCATCGCCGGGCGCACCCGCGAGGAGCTGGAGGGGCTGGTCGGCCTGTTCATGAACACGCTGGTCCTCCGCGCCGACCTGTCGGGCGACCCCGCGTTCCGCGCGCTGGTGGGCGGGGTGCGCGAGAGCGTGCTGGGCGCGTACGAGCACCAGGAGGCGCCCTTCGAGCGGGTGGTGGCCGAGCTGCAGCCCGAGCGCAGCCTGAGCCACTCCACCCTCTTCCAGGTGATGTTCCAGCTCGACACGGTCGACGCGGCCGACCCCTCCGCCGGCGGGCTGCGGGTGGGCGACGTGGAGGCCGAGCGGGGGACCACCAAGTTCGACCTGACCCTGGTGCTCTTCGCCCACGACGGGGGGATCACCGGCGGGCTGCAGTACGCCACCGACCTCTTCGAGCGCGCCACCGCGGCGCGGATGGTGGAGCACCTGGCGCGCGTGCTGGCCCAGGTGGCGGAGGACCCCGACGCGCCGATCTCGCGGGTGGAGCTGATGGGCGTCGAGGAGCGCGAGCGGGTGGCCGGGTGGAACCGCACCGGCGCCCCGTACCCGGCGGACCGCTGCATCCACCAGCTCTTCGAGGCGCAGGCCGCGCGCACGCCCGCCGCCGCGGCCGTGGTGTGCGGGGACCACGCGATGACCTTCGGCGAGCTGGACGAGCGCGCCAACCGGCTGGCGCGCCACCTGGCGGGGATGGGGGTGGGGCCCGAGGTGCGCGTGGGGCTGTGCATGGAGCGCGGCCCGGAGCTGATGGTGGCGATCCTGGGGGTGATGAAGGCCGGCGGCGCGTACGTCCCCCTCGATCCCGCCTTCCCCCCGGACCGCATCGCCTACCTCCTGGGCGATTCGGGGGTGGAGGTGCTGCTCACGCAGGAGCGGCTGGCCGGCCGTCTCCCCGACGGCGGCGTGCGGCTCCTCGCCGTCGACCGCGAGTGGGAGCGCATCGCCGTGGAAAGCGCGGAGCCGCTGGAGAGCGGGGTCACCGCCGAGAACCTGGCGTACGTGATCTACACCTCCGGGAGCACCGGCCTCCCCAAGGGGGTGGCGATGCACCACCGCGGGGTGGCCAACTACATCCACTGGGGGATCACGGCCTACGGGGCCGACCGCGGCAACGGGGCGCCGGTGTTCACCTCGATGGCGGTGGACCTGACCGTCACCAACCTCCTCCCCCTCTTCGCCGGGCACCCCGTGCGCCTCCTCCCCGAGGAGTCGCCGGTGGAGGCGCTCGCGCAGGTGCTGCGCGAGAAGCCGCGCTTCGGGCTGATCAAGATCACCCCCATCCACCTGGGGCTCCTCAACACCATGCTCGACCCCGGCGACCTGGCCGGCGCCGCGCACACCCTGGTGGTGGGCGCCGACTTCCTCTCCGCCGAGCCCACGGTGTACTGGCAGGAGCAGGCCCCCGGCGTGCGGCTGATGAACGAGTACGGCCCCACCGAGACGGTGGTCGGCTGCTCGGCCTACGTCCTCCCCCCCGGCCGCCACCGCGCGGGGCCGGTGCCCGTGGGCCGCGCCATCCAGAACCTCGCCTTCCACGTCCTCGACGCGGGGATGCGGCCGGTGCCGGTGGGGCTCCCGGGCGAGCTGTACATCGGCGGCGCGGGGGTGGCTCGCGGCTACCTGGGCCGCCCCGCGCTGTCGGCCGAGAAGTTCGTCCCCGACCCGTTCGCCGAGCCGGGGGCGCGGATGTACCGCACGGGCGACCGGGCGCGGTGGCTGGAGGGGGGCAACCTCCTGATCCTGGGGCGCACCGACAACCAGGTGAAGATCCGCGGCTACCGCGTGGAGCTGGGCGAGGTGGAGGCGCTGCTGCGGCGCTTCCCCGGCGTGCGCGAGTGCATGGCCGTGGTGCGAGAGGACCGGCCGGGCGACCGGCGGCTGGTGGCCTACGTGGTGGCCGACGCGGCCGACCCCGCGGCGCTCCGCGAGCACCTGCGGCGGAGCGTTCCCGAGTACATGGTCCCCTCGGCGTTCGTGGTGCTCGACGCGCTCCCGCAGACGCCCACCGGCAAGCTCGACCGCAAGGCGCTCCCCGCGCCCGCGTACGGCGGCGCGGGTACGGAGTTCGACGAGCCGGAGAGCTACCTCGAGGTGCGGCTGATCCAGCTCTGGGAAGAGCTGCTGGGGGTGGAGGGGATCGGCCCCTCGCAGAGCTTCTTCGACCTGGGAGGGAACTCGTTCCTGGCGCTGCGCCTGTTCGCGCTGGCCAACCGCCGGCTGGGGTGCGACCTCCCCGTCTCCACCCTCTTCGAGGGCGCCACGGTGCGGCACATGGCGCGGGCGATCCGCGAGCAGGGGCACGGCGCGGCGGCGCCGGCGTCGGTGGTGCCGCTGCAGCCGGGGGGCGACCTCCCCCCGCTCTTCGTGGTCCACTCGTCGGACCGCAACGTGATGGGGTACGTGAACCTGGTGCGGCACCTGGGCCCGTCGCAGCCGGTGTTCGGCGTGCGCGACGTGGGCGACGACATGGCGCGGCCTCTCGAGCGGATCGCCGCCGAGCACGTTGCCACCATCCGCGCGGTGCAGCCCGAGGGGCCGTACTACCTGGCCGGGTGGTCGTTCGGCGGCTTCGTGGTCTACGAGATGGCGGTGCAGCTCGAGCGCGAGGGGCACGAGGTGGCCTTCGTGGGGCTCCTCGACACGATGTCGACCGAGCTGGCGCAGGCGTGGCCCTGGCAGGGCGACGCCGACCTGACCGCCGCCCTGGCGCGCGAGGTGGCCGAGCGGATGCGGCGCCCCTTCACCCTCGACGCGGCCGAGCTGGAAGGGCTGGAGCACCCCGAGCAGGTGCGCCGCGCGGTGGAGGCGCTGCACGCCCAGGGCGCCGCGCCGCCGGAGTTCGACGACGCGGCGCTGGCCGAGGCGTGCCGCACCATCCGCGACCGCAACCAGAGCTACGCGGGGTACGCCCCCGGCCGCTTCGGCGGCACCATCACCCTCTTCCGCGCGGCCGCCTTCTCGCCGCTGCAGGCCGAGTTCTACGCGCCCTGCAGCGACGAGGAGCGGCACACGCTGGGGTGGTCGCGCCACGCGGGCGGCCCGGTGGAGGTGCACGAGGTGCCGGGGACGCACGTGACCATCGCCGCCGAGCCGCAGGTGCGGGTGCTGGTGAACGCGGTGCGCGAGGCGCTGGCCGCCGCGCGGGAACGCGCCGGGGCCGGCGCCCTGGCCGGGAGGGAGGCGTGAGCGCCCGTGCCGCCGTGCCCCTCGCCGATGTGCCCCTCGCCTCCCCGGCGGCGGCGCGGACGGCGGCGGCGACCGCCACGACGACCGCCATGACGTCTGTGGCCACGTCCGCCGCGGCGTCCGTCACGACGTCGGTCGCGACGTCCGCGACGGCGACCGGAACGACACCCGCGGCGCCGGTGGATCGACGGGCTTCCGTGCGGACGATCTTCCCGCCGCCCGGCGAGGGCGCCCGCCCGGGGACGGGCGAGGTGCACGCGCACCACGGCGAGATCGTGCAGGGGGTCTTCTACGCCGACGGCGTGCTGGAGCACGGGCTGGTCACGCTCCCCTGCTCGCTCTACCGCACCCGCGCGCGCTTCCGCCCGGTGCGCTCGGGGCCGCTGACGGTGGAGCCGGGCGACCGCCGCCGGGCGCGTGCCGCCGCGCGCCTGACCCTCGACGCGCTGGGCCGCACCGGGTGGGGCGGCGCCATCCGCATCGACGGCAACGTTCCGCTCCGCTGGGGGTGCGGCTCGTCGACCACCGACGTGCTGGCCACCATCCGCGCCGTGGCCGACGCCTTCGACGCCGTGCTGGAGCCGGCCTGGGCGGCGCGGCTGGCCGTGGCCGCGGAGACCGCGTCCGACTCGCTGATGTTCGCGCCCGGCCGCGCCGTCCTCTTCGCCCAGCGCCGCGGGAGCATGCTCCTGGACCTGGGCGGCCCCCTTCCCCCCGTCCGCGTCCTCGGCTTCAACACCGAGGCCGACCGCGGGGTGGAAACGCTCTCGCTTCCCCCCGTGCCGTACACGGCGTGGGAGCGCGAGGCGTTCGGGCCGATCCTGGGCCTCCTCCGCCACGCCGTCGAGCGGCAGGACCCCGCGCTCCTGGGGCGGGTGGCCACCGCCAGCACCCTGATCAACCAGCGCCACCGCCCCAAGCGCTCGATGCCGCGGCTGCTGGAGGCGGCGGCCGAGGCGGGGGCGCTGGGGGTGCAGGTGGCGCACAGCGGCACCGTGGCCGGCTTCCTCTTCGAGCCCGGCGAGGGCGCGTCGCCGCGCGTCGAGCGGGCGCGCGAGGCGCTGGGGCGGCTGGGGATGCACCGCAGCTGGGAGTTCACCACCGATCTTTCCCCGCACCCGGAGCCGCTGTCATGAGCCTGGTCCACGCCAACATGGTGGACGGCATCGCGCTCCCCCGCCTCGTCTGGCTGCACCCCAACCTGGTGGGGCTCGCCTTTCCGCTGATGAAGCTCCTCCCCGCGCGCTTCATCATCCGCAAGGCGCTCGAGTCGGGCGAGCTGCGGCCGGGCGGGCTGATCGCCGAGACCACGTCGGGGACCTTCGGGCTGGCGCTGGCGATGGTGGCGCGGCTGGGCGGCCACCCGCTGACGCTGGTGAGCGACCCCGCCATCGACGCACCGCTCAAGCGGCGGCTGGAAGACCTGGGCGCCACCGTGCACATCGTGCGCGAGCCCGGCGCGTCGGGCGGATACCAGCAGGCGCGGCTCGCCGTGCTCGAAGAGGTGCTGGCCGGCAGCCCGGGGAGCTTCTGCCCGCGCCAGTACAGCAATCCCGGGAACCCGGAGAGCTACGCGGCCTGCGCCGAGCAGCTGGCGCACGCCACGGGCGCGGTCGACTGCCTGGTGGGGAGCGTGGGCTCGGGCGGCTCCGTCTGCGGGACCTCGTCGTACCTGCGGAGGATGTTTCCCGACCTCGTCGCCGTCGGGGTCGACACGCACCGCAGCGTGATCTTCGGCCAGTCCGACGCGGGGGGCGGGCGCACCCTGCGCGGGCTGGGGAACAGCCTGATGCCCCAGAACGTGGACCACACGGCCTTCGACTGGGTGCACTGGGTGGGCGCCGCCGAGGCGTTCCTGGCCACACGCCGGCTCCACCGCGAGCACGCGCTGTTCGCCGGCCCCACCAGCGGCGCCGCCTACCTGGTGGCCGACTGGTGGGCGCGCGAGAACCCCGACCAGCTGGTGGCGGTCATCTTCCCCGACGAAGGCTACCGCTACCAGGACACCGTCTACGACGACGCCTGGCTGGAGGCGAAGGGGCTGCGCCTGGACGTTCTCCCCCGCGGCCCGGTGGAGTGGGCGCGCCCGCACGACGGCGACGACCCGTGGTCGTCGTACCGCTGGGGCCGCCGCCCGTACCCCGAGGTGATGCGCGCGCCGGGCCCCCGGCGGGAGCTGGTCCCCGCGTGAGCGCCGCGCGGGAGGCAACGGCGACGGGCGGGATGAGCGGCGTGCGGCGGACCCGCGCCGGCGGGGTGGAGGATCCCGCCGGCGGATGGCGGGAGGAGCGATCGTGCGATGGACGACGGGTCCGAGGCTGCCGGACTGGCTCTGCCGCGGGGCGCGCGGGGGTGAGCGGACCCCCGGCGGACAACTCTGAACAGGTGCTCAATGACTGATCCACGGATCGACCGGCTCGCGCGGTGGCGCGCCCTTCTCGGCCTCCTCTGGAGCGCGGCGCGGTGGCGGGTGGCGGGGTTCGGCGCGCTTCTCCTCCTGGCCGGCCTCCTCCCCACGGCGGCGATCCTCCTCACCGGCACGCTGGTGCGGGCGATCCCCGACGCGGTGGCGCACGGGCTGGGCTCGCCGGGGGGCGAGCGCGCGGTGCTGGCGCTCTCGGTGCTGGTGGGGACCCTGGCCGTGCTCTCGCTGGCCGGAAACGCGCTGGGGCAGCTCACGCTGGTGCTGGGCGCCGCCTTCACGCTGGAGGTGCACGAGACGGTGGCGCGCGTCACCCTGGGCACGCGCGGGCTGGCGCCCCTCGAAGACCCGAAGATCGCCGACGAGCTGCAGGCGATCCAGGACGCCGACCGCCGCGGGGTGCTGGGCACCACCACCACCGCGCTCTCCAACGTGGTCACCACCCGCCTGCGCGGGCTGGGCGCCTTCGTGGTGCTGCTGGGGTTCCACTGGTGGGCGCCGTTCCTCCTGGCCGCGGCGTGGTACCTGACCAACCTGGTCGACCGCAAGGCCACCGAGAACGGCGTGAGCGTGAACATGAGCGACGGCGCCGTGAAGATGCGGCGCTCGGAGTACATGCGCGCGCTGGCGGTGGAGGCCCCCGCCGCCAAGGAGATGCGCGTGTTCGGCCTGGGCGGCTGGGTGGTGGGGCGCTACGGCGACGCCTGGCTCGACGCGCTGGGAATGATGTGGCGCAGCCGCAGCGCCAACCGCGGGCTGACGGCGGCCACCACGCTGGCGCTGGCCCTTACGCACGGGGTGGTGCTGGGCACGCTCGGGCTCGAAGCCAGCCGCGGCGAGCTGGGGATCGCCGCGCTCCTGGTGTTCGTGCAGGCGGTGATCGCCACCGCCGACCTGGGGATGATCGGCGACTTCCAGTGGTTCCTGGTGCAGTCGCTGGCGGTGGCCGAGCGCGCCGCCTCGCTGCGCACCCGCGCCCCGCTGGCCGTGGCCGCGCTCACTGCCCCCGCGGCGGGCGCGCTCCCCGCGCGCACCGGCACGGTGTCGATCCGGCTCGACGGGGTGCGATTCACCTACCGCGGCCGCGAGCGGCCCACGCTGGACGGCCTCAGCCTGGAGGTCCCCGCCGGACAGTCGCTGGCCATCGTGGGCGAGAACGGGGTGGGGAAGAGCACGCTGGTCAAGCTGCTGTGCGGGCTGTACGAGCCCGACGCCGGGCGGATCACCCTCGACGGCGGCGCGTCGCCGCTCGAGTCGCGGGGCCGCATCGCCGCCATCTTCCAGGACTTCGTGCGCTACCCGCTCCCGCTGCGCGAGAACGTGGCCTTCGGGCACCTGGGGCTCCTCCGCGACGAGGCGTCGCTCGACGGCGCGCTCGCCGACGCGGGGGGCGGCGCCCTCCTGGCCACCCTCCCGCGCGGGTGGGACACCGTCCTCTCGCGTGAGTTCGAGGGCGGGGCCGACCTGTCGGGCGGACAGTGGCAGCGGGTGGCCCTGGCCCGCGCGCTGGCCGCCGTGCGCGGCGGCGCGGGGCTGCTGATCCTCGACGAGCCCACCGCCGCCCTCGACGTCCGCGCCGAGGCCGAGCTGTTCGAGCGCTTCCTCGAGCTCACGCGGGGCGTCACCACCATCCTGGTGTCGCACCGTCTTTCCAGCGTGCGCCGCGCCGACCGGATCGTGGTGGTGGAGGGCGGGCGGGTGGTGGAAGATGGAACGCACGACGAGCTGATGCGCGCCGGGGGGCGCTACGCGGTGATGTTCTCGCTGCAGGCCCGGCGCTTCGCCGTGGCGCAACCCGCCGGGGCGGAAGAGGAGGTGTACGATGCGTGAGAAGCTGCGCGCGGTGGGCATGCTGGTGCGCACCGCCTGGCGGACCGACCCCTGGCGCTCGGCCGGGCTGCTCCTCGAGCCGATCGGCGAGCTGCGCGTGCCGCTCTTCGCCTGGTTCCTGGGGATGGTGACCGACGGGGCGCTCCGCCACGACCTGCGCCTCCTTGCCATCGGCGCCGCGGGGATCACCGTCACGCGGGTGCTCTGGTTCGTGGGCACCTGGACCGGCGGGTGGATCCGCAACCGCCTGATCGAGGAGGTGGGCTTCGAGCTCGACCGCGAGCTGGCCACCCTGGCCTCCGGCCTCCCCGGGCTGGAGCACCACGAGCGCCCCGACTACCAGGACCGCCTCGAGCTCCTCCGGCAGGAGCAGGGGGTGCTGGGGGGCGCGCTGAACTCGCTGATCTACACCACCAACGTGGTGGTGGGCGGCGTCAGCACCCTGGTGGCGCTCGCCTTCGTGAGCCCGTGGCTCCTCCTGCTGGTCCCCTTCGCGCTCCCGGCGCTCCCGATCGCCGCGGCGCACCAGCGGTGGCAGGCCGCGGCCGAGGCCCGCTCGGCGGCGCCGTCGCGGCGGGCGCGCCAGCTCCGGGCGCTCACCGTCGACCGCAACGCCGGGATGGAGCTGCGCGTGTTCGAGCTCGAGCGCGAGATCCTCACCCGCTTCCGGACGGCGTGGAAGGAGGCGCGCGGGATGGGGCTGGCGGTGGAGCACCGGGCCGCGCTCCTGAACACCGCGGGTGACCTGCTCTTCCTGGCCGGCTTCGGCGGGGCGGTGGCGCTGATGCTGTGGCTGGCCAGCCGCGGCCGCGCCTCGGCGGGCGAGGTGGTGATGGCGCTGTACCTGGCGCAGCAGGTGCGGAGCAGCGTGGTGGGCCCGATCCAGCGGGTGTCGGGGCTGGGGCGGGTGCTGCGCGCCGCCGGCCGGATGCTCTGGCTGCAGGACTATGCCGCCGGCGTGACGCGCGCCCGGCAGGGGAGCCGCCCGGCGCCCGCGCGGCTGGAGGAGGGGATCGTCTTCGAGCGCGTGTCGTTCCGCTACCCCGGCACCGAGCGGTGGGCGCTGCGCGACGTGTCGCTCCGCATCCCCGCGGGCGCCGTGATCGCGCTGGTGGGCGAGAACGGGGCGGGGAAAACCACGCTGGTCAAGCTCCTGTGCCGGATGTACGAGCCCACGTCGGGGCGGATCCTGGTGGACGGGGTCGACCTGGCCGAGATCGAGGTGGGCGCCTGGCGGCAGCGGCTTTCGGCGGCCTTCCAGGACTTCGCGCGCTTCCAGGTGGCGGCGCAGCACGCCGTGGGCGCGGGCGACCTCCCGCGGCTGGACGACCGCGGCGCCGTGCGCGAGGCGCTGGAGCGCACCGGCGCCACCGACGTGATGGACGCCCTCCCGGCCGGCGCCGACACGCAGCTGGGCGCCAGCTGGGAAGGCGGGGTCGACCTCTCCACCGGGCAGTGGCAGAAGCTGGCGCTGGGCCGCGCGCTGATGCGGCAGGACCCGCTGGTGGTCTTCTTCGACGAGCCCACCGCCAGCCTCGACGCGCTGGCCGAGCACGCGCTCTTCGAGCGCTACACCAGCGAGGCCCGCGCCGGAACGGCCCGTGGCGCCATCACCGTGCTGGTGTCGCACCGCTTCAGCACCGTCCGCTCGGCCGACCTGATCCTGGTGATCGACGGCGGCGGCGTCACCGAGCTGGGCGCGCACGACGAGCTGCTGCGGGGCGAGGGCCTGTACGCCGAGCTCTACTCCATGCAGGCGCGCTCGTACCAGTGAACCGCTCCGCCTTCAATCCCCGCCGCTGTGCCGACGCGCCGGCGGGTCCTTCCGGCCTCGGCAGGCTGCAGCTGGGGGCGAGCAGGGCGGCAGCGGCAGGAGCTCGATCTCTTCGGACACTTCACCTCGCCGCCCCTATGCCACCCGGCACGTCCAGCATCAGGAGGATGCGCTTCTTCCTCCCCAACCTCCTGCTCCTCGGCGAACGCGGCGAGCATCGCGGACATCACCCGTGCGTTCAGTGTGGGCCCAGTCGCCGACCTGCCGCGCATTTGCTTCAAGTTGCGACGTCCCCGTTCGGCGATCTCGGGATTACGCAGACTGTAATTCGGCAGGCGACGAGCTCCCCGCCCTGCCGCCGCTGAGGATCCCTGCGCCTCTCGCTCACCCCTACATCGAACGGCCGCTCGACGCAGACGCGTCGGGCGGCCGTTTCGTTGTCCCCGAGTTTACCAGGATCCTCGCGAGGAAAACCAACGGATTTCGCCTGCGTGAACGGGGCCGAGGGTTGAGCGGGAGGCGGTATGGGACGGAGATCGCGCTGCTGAAGTCATGGCCACGCCGAGGCCGACACGCCATACGCGATGTTCGTCTCCCCTATGGACAAGGGCACGGGACATATTCATAATGTCACCTGTCTACTCCTCCCCCCCACCCACTCGTCTTGCCCCGGGGAATCTTCCGATGCGCGCTTTCCGATGGATCGCCCTGGCCTGTGTGGTGGCGCCGGCGGGCGCGGCGGCGCAGCAGGTGCCCGCGTACCTTGACCCCGATCTGCCGGTGGAGCGGCGGGTGGACGACCTGGTGGGGCGGATGACGCTGGAGGAGAAGGCGCTGCAGATGGTCGACCAGGCGCCCGCCATCCCCCGGCTGGGGGTGCCCGAGTACAACTGGTGGAACGAGGCGCTGCACGGGGTCGCCCGCTCGGGGCTGGCCACCGTCTTCCCGCAGGCGATCGGCTTGGCGGCCACCTGGAACGACTCGCTGATCTTTCGCATGGCCGACGCGATCAGCACCGAGGCACGCGCCAAGCACCACGAGTACCTGCGCCACGACAGCCACCTGCGCTACCAGGGGCTCACCCTGTGGTCGCCCAACATCAACCTGTTCCGCGACCCGCGCTGGGGGCGCGGGCAGGAGACCTACGGCGAGGACCCGTTCCTCACCGGGCGCCTGGCCGTCTCCTTCGTTCGCGGGCTGCAGGGCGACGACCCCACCTATCTCAAGGCCGTGGCGACGGTCAAGCACTTCGCGGTGCACAGCGGCCCCGAGCCCGAGCGCCACGTGTTCGACGCGCGGGTGAGCGAGCGCGACCTGCGCGAGAGCTACCTGCCGCAGTTCGAGCGGGCGATCGGCCAGGGGGGCGCGTACTCGCTGATGTGCGCCTACAACCGGCTGAGCGGCGCGGCTGCCTGCGGCAGCGACGCGCTGCTGCGCGGCATCCTGCGCGGCGAGTGGCGCTTCGGCGGCTTCATCACCAGCGACTGCTGGGCGCTGGACGACATCTACCTCAACCACAAGCTGGTGCAGACCGCGGCCCAGGCGGCGGCGCAGGCGCTGCGCGCGGGCACCGACACCGACTGCGGCAGCCGCGTCTACCCCCACCTGGTGGAGGCGGTGCGGCAGGGGCTGGTGAGCGAGGCGCAGGTGGACACCGCCGTGAAGCGCCTGTTCACCGCGCGGATGCGGCTGGGGATGTTCGATCCGCCGTCACGCGTGCGCTGGGCGCGGATCCCCTATTCGGCCGTGGACCAGCCGGCGCACCGCGAGCTGGCGCTGCGGGTGGCGCGCGAGTCGATGGTGCTGCTGAAGAACGAGGGGGGCGTGCTCCCGCTGCGGCGCGACCTGGGGACGCTGGCGGTGATCGGGCCCAATGCCGACCAGTGGCTGATGCTGCTGGGCAACTACAACGGGGTCCCCTCGGAAACGGTGACGCCGCTGGCCGGCGTGCGCCGCGCCGTGGGCCCCCGCACGCGCGTGCTGTACGCGCGCGGCGCCGAGCTGGCCGAGGGGATGCCCACCTACGAGGTGGTGCCCGCCTCGGCCTTCCGCGCGGGCGGCGGGCTGCGGGCGGAGTTCTTCCGCGGACGCGAGCTGCCCGGCGCGCCCCTGTTCACGTCGGCCGACAGCGTGGTGGACGCGAACTGGCACGACCAGTCGCCTCGCGCCGGCATGGACGCCGACGACTTCGGCGTGCGCTGGACGGGGACGCTCGCGCCCGGCCGCACCGGCACCTACCGCTTCGCCACCATCGCCACCACTCGCTGGGAGCTGTTCGTGGACGACAGCCTGGTGGCGCGCTCGGCCTACAACTACCGCAACGAGCTGGGCGACCCGCGGCTGGTGGCCGCGCCGGCGCTGGAGCTGGAAGCGGGGAAGAGGTACCGCGTGCGGCTGGACGCCCACGAATCGTACGGCGACGCGCAGGTGCAGCTGCTGTGGGAGGCGCCACACGGGGATCTGGAGGCCGAGGCGCTGGACGCGGCGGGGCGGGCCGACGCGGTCGTCCTCTTCCTGGGCCTGTCGCCGCGGCTGGAGGGCGAGGAGATGCGGGTGGAGGTGGAGGGCTTCCGCGGCGGCGACCGCACCACGCTGGAGCTCCCCGCCACGCAGCAGCGGCTGCTGGAGCGCGTGGCGGCGCTGGGGAAGCCGACGGTACTGGTGCTGCTGAATGGGAGCGCGCTGGCGGTGAGCTGGGCGCAGGCGCACGTGCCGGCGATCGTGGAGGCGTGGTACCCCGGCCAGGCCGCCGGCCCGGCGATCGCCGACGTCCTCTTCGGCGGCTACAACCCGGCGGGCCGCCTCCCGGTCACCTTCTACCGCGCCGTGGGCGACCTGCCGCCCTTCGAGAGCTATGCGATGGAGGGGCGCACCTACCGCTTCTTCCGCGGCGAGCCGCTGTACCCGTTCGGCCACGGGCTGAGCTACACCACCTTCCGCTACGCCAGCCTGCGCACCAGCGCCCCGTCGGTCGGCGCGGCCGACACGGTGCGGGTGAGCGTGGAGGTGACCAACACCGGCGCGCGCGCCGGCGACGAGGTGGTGCAGCTCTACGTGGCGTATCCCGGCTCGAGCGTGGGCCGGCCCGTGCGCGAGCTGAAGGGGTTCGCGCGGGTGCCGCTGCGGCCGGGCGAGACGCGCACGGTGACGCTCCCGCTCCCCGCCGCCGAGCTGCGCTACTGGGATGCGGCGCGCCACGGCTGGGTGCTGGAGCCCGGCCGCGTGGAGCTGCAGGTGGGCGCCTCGTCGGCCGACATCCGCCTGCGGCAGATGCTGGGCGTGCGGCCGTGAGCGGCTGTCGAATCGGTGGGTGCTCCCCGGAGGCTGCAGCGTGCTGGGCGAGTCGGTCCGCCGGTGGATCAGGCGGATCGGCTACATCGGCTTGACTCGCGTCTCGCACGAACGGCCCGGGGAGACGGCGGTGGTGGCCTGCCGAGGGTTGCGCGGGTGATCCGATCATCCAAAGGGGGCTCGCGGGAGCGCGCCTGTTGAGGTCTGCGCGGTCGGTGGATAGCTTTGGTACCGGATTCCCACGTTCCCCCGCGCGCTCGTACGAGCTACGGCCGGCGGGCCCACCCCCCGTCGCACGCCCCACGGAGACCGTCGCATGAAGAAGCTGATGAGCGCGGCCGCGCTCGTGATCGCCCTTGCCGCGCCCGCCGCCGCCCGCGCGCAGCAGGCGCCAGACGCCGCCACGCCGCCCAGCCCGCTCACCGCGCTGCGCTACGTGCAGGACCTGGGTCTGTCGAGCGCACAGGTCGCCCGCCTGGAGACGGTGAAGGCGTCGCTGACGGAGGCGCACCGCGTCCACTGCGCGCCGATGCACGCCGGCACGCCCACCCCGGCGCAGGAAGAGGCCCACCACCGCGAGATGAAGGAGATCGGCGACCGGCACGATGCCGATGCCGCCGCGGTGCTCACGCCCGCGCAGCTCGCCGGCCTGGCCCGCCTGGCCGCGCAGCACCCCGCCCCCGCGCACCACGACGGCGACCACAAGGAGCCCGTGGAGCACGCCGGCCACCACCCCGGGCGCTGACCCTGGCCTCGGCCTATGCGAAGCGGCCCGCCTCCCAACCGGGAGACGGGCCGCATCTTCATCGAGGCAGGCGGCTGCTACTCGACCGCCACGCGCTAAACGTCCTGGAGGACGGAACGCGGCGCGGCAGGAGCGCCCGGTGGCCCTCCTGCCGCCGGCGCATCACGCGCAGCAGAGGATCTTGCCGCAGTTCGTGTTCAGACAGGTGAGCACGTTCTCGGCGGGCGGGATGACCTTGCCGGCCTCGAACGACTCCACGGCGAGCGCGTCCAGGTTGAGCGAGAGCTTGATCTGCATTGCATCCTCCAGGTGGTGCGGTGGTTTCCCGGCCTCGCGGTCGCGGGCCGGCGCGAACGTCAGGTCCCCTCCCATGCGGCGGCTCAGCTGCGCCGAAGCACTCCGCTCGCCAGCACGCCCCGTAGCCGTACCCGATGAACCGGGTGAGGGGACTTGAACAGTCGAAGCGTCTACAGAATTAACGTCCGGATACGTCCGTGCAAGTCTCCTGCCTCAACCGGGGATTCCATCCCTCGCCGAAATCAGGGTTGACGCCACTCACGGGGAAGCGTATGAATCATCTTATGATTTGTTCACTGGTCGAACGATGCCGCGTCCGCCCCGCTGGCGGACGACACTCGCACGTGGGAAGAGGATGAGCAGCAGCGCGTTCGACCTGACGGATCGCGTGGCCGTGGTGACCGGCGGCTACGGCGTGCTGGGCGGCGCCCTGGCCAGCGGGCTCGCGGCGGCCGGCGCGCGCGTGGCCGTCCTCGGCCGCCGGCGTGATGCGGCCGAGGCGAAGGCCGAGGAGATTCGCGCGGCGGGCGGGGAGGCGATGGCGCTGGTGGCCGACGCGCTGGACGAGGCGCAGCTCCGCGCGGCGCGCGGCGAGCTGGTGCGCGCGTGGGGGCGGGTGGACGCGCTGGTGAACGCGGCCGGCGGCAACGTGGCCCGCGCCCGCAACGACGCGCGCCCGGTGTTCGAGGTGCCGATGGACGCCTTCGACGAGGCGCTGCGGCTCAACCTGCACGGCAGCGTGGTGCCCTCTCTCGTCTTTGGCGAGGCGATGGCGGGGCAGGGAGCCGGGAGCATCGTCAACATCTCGTCGATGGCCGCGATCCGCGCCATCAGCGGCGTGGGGGGCTACTCGGTGGCCAAGGCGGGGATCGACGCTTTCACCCGCTGGCTGGCGGTGGACCTGGCGCGCCGCTACGGCGACCGGGTGCGCGTGAACGCCATCGCCCCCGGCTTCTTCATCTCCGAGCAGAACCGCGCTGTGCTGATCACCGACGACGGCGGCTACACCGACCGCGCGCGCGCCATCATCGCCCACACCCCCATGGGGCGCTTCGGGCGCGCCGAGGAGCTGGTGGGCGCCGTGCAGTGGCTGTGCAGCGACGCCGCCTCGTTCGTGACCGGCGTGGTGATCCCCATCGACGGCGGCTTCAGCACCTTCGGCGGCGTGTGACGCGGGAGGGATGAGATGCAGATGACCTTCCGCTGGTTCGGCGAGGGCGACCCCGTTTCGCTGGCCCACATCCGCCAGATCCCGGGCGTGGAGGGGATCGTCAGCGCGCTGCACGAGGTGCCGCCGGGCGAGGCGTGGCCGCGCGACGGGGTGGAGCGGCTGCGCGAGCGCATCGAGGCGGCGGGGATGCGCTTCGCGGTGGTGGAGAGCATCCCCGTGCACGAGGAGATCAAGCTGGGCTGCGCCCGCCGCGACCGGCTGGTCGACGCGTGGTGCGAAAGCCTGCGGCACGTGGGGGAGATGGGTATCCCCGTGGTATGCTACAACTTCATGCCCGTGTTCGACTGGACGCGCACCACGCTGGAGATGCGCCTGGCCGACGCTTCCACGGCGCTGGCGTACGACCACGACGCGCTGGCGGCGATCGACCTCTCCCGCGGCACCGGCGACCTCCCCGGCTGGGGCGCCGCCTACGACGCCGCGCAGCTCGGCCGCCTCCTCTACGCCTGGGCCCAGGTGGGCGAGGAGCGGCTGTGGGAGAACCTCGCCTGGTTCCTGGAGCGCGTGGTGCCGGTGGCCGAGGAGGTGGGCGTTCGCCTGGCCATCCACCCCGACGACCCGCCCTGGCCCATCTTCGGGCTGCCGCGGATCGTGACCGACGGCGACGCGCTGGAACGGGTGACGCGGCTGGTGGAGAGCCCCGCCAACGGGATCACCTTCTGCACCGGCTCGCTGGGCGCGCTCCCCTCCAACGACCTGCCGGCGATGGTGCGCCGCCTGGGCCCGCGCATCCACTTCGCCCACTGCCGCAACGTGCGGGTGACGGGCGAGCGGCAGTTCCACGAGGTCGCGCACCCCTCGCGCTTCGGCAGCGTGGACATGCTGGCGGTGCTGCGGGCGCTGCGCGACACGGGCTTCGCCGGCCCCATGCGCCCCGACCACGGCCGCCGCATCTGGGGCGAAGCCGGCCGCCCCGGCTACGGCCTGTACGACCGCGCCCTGGGCGCCGCCTACCTGCAGGGCCTGTGGGAAGCGCTGTCTGCCGAGCCGCGGGGTGACTGCACCGGCGGCTGAAGCCGCGGCAACGACTACGAAAAGCCTCGCAAAGTGCGCGAGGCTCGACGGCTGGGTCTTCTCGTCGACAACGAACGGTCCAACCAGGGCAAGATCGATGGCACCCATCGCAGAACCCGCCACCCTGCCCGACGAGACCGCGGCGACGGGCTCCCTCGCCGAGCCCACGCGCGCGGCCGAGATCCTCCCGCCGCCGGGCTTCGGGCTGCGGTGGACGATCGTGGCGCTGCTCTTCGCGGCCACCACCATCAACTACGTGGACCGGCAGGTGCTGGGGCTGCTGGCGCCCACGCTGCAGCGCGAGCTGGGGTGGAGCGAGACGGAGTACGGCGCCATCGTGAGCTGGTTCAGCCTGGCCTACGGCTTCGGGCTGCTGGGGATGGGGCGCGTGCTCGACCGCATCGGCGTGCGCAAGGGCTTCTCCTTCGGCATCGTGGTGTGGAGCCTGGCGGCGATGGGGCACGCGCTGGGCCGCACCGCCGGCGCCTTCTCGGTGGCGCGCGCCGCGCTGGGGCTGGGCGAGGCCGCCAACTTTCCCGGCGCGGTGAAGACGGTGGCCGAGTGGTTCCCCCGGCGCGAGCGGGCGCTGGCCACGGGCGTCTTCAACGCCGGCAGCAACGTGGGCGCCATCCTGGCCCCGCTCCTGGTCCCCTTCATCGCGCTGCACTGGGGGTGGCGCTGGGCGTTCATCGCCACCGGCGCGCTGGGCTTCGTGTGGCTGGCCGTATGGCTGGCCGTTTACCGCGAGCCCGAGCGCCACCCGCACCTGGCCGCCGCCGAGCTGGCCTACATCCGCAGCGACCCGCCCGAGCAGACGGGCTCCATCCCCTGGGCGCGCCTGCTGCGCCACCGGCAGACGTGGGCCTTCGTGGTGGGCAAGTGCATGACCGACCCGGTGTGGCTCTTCTACCTCTTCTGGCTCCCCAAATTCCTGGACGCGCGCTGGGGGGTGAAGCTGGGCGCGCTGGCCGCCCCGCTGATCGCCATCTACCTGGTGGCCGACGTGGGCTCGGTGGGCGGCGGCTGGCTGTCGAGCCGGCTGATCGCCCGCGGCTGGAGCGTGAACCGCGGCCGCAAGGCGGCAATGCTGATCGCCGCGCTGCTGATCGTGCCCACGATGTTCGCGCCGTGGGCCGGCAGCCTGTGGGTGGCGGTGGCGCTGGTGAGCGTGGCGGCGGCGGCGCACCAGGCGTGGAGCGCCAACCTGTTCACCCTGGTGAGCGACCTCTTCCCGCGCCGCGCCGTGGGCTCCGTCGTGGGCATCGGCGGCTTCTGCGGGGCGATGGTGGCCATGGCCTCGCAGCGCGCCACCGGCCGCCTGCTCGACATGACCCACGGCGACTACCGCGCGATCTTCATCGTGTGCGGGCTGGCGTATGTGGCCGCGTGGCTGCTGGTGCACGCGCTGGTGCCGCGCCTGGAGCCCGCGCGCGTGGACGGAGATGACGCACGGCCCGCATCGTGAGGCGAGGGCCTGGTATGATACGAAGATGGATTCGGGCTATTGGGTCGGATGCCGCGTACGTAAGTTCCCGGTAACGCACGGAATAAAGGCGTTATCACGCCATCGCACGTACATTTCCGCGTAGCGCACCGCAGCACACGGACGTCGGTCTGCATCCGATAGCAGCCGCAGGCGATCCCTCCGGCAGTTGCAGCATGTTTTTATCTTCGCCCGGCTCAGGCAGCATACCACTACATTTCGGAAGACCTTGCCGACCTGCCCTCGGGACGCGCAGGTGATTGGAATTCCGCAGGCACCCCTGCCTCAGCAAGCTCCTCACGAATCTGTTCGAATTCTTCCGAATCAACAGCAGAAATCACGACTCCAGCCCCTTCAGGCTGCGGCTCTTCGCGAATAAATAAAGGAATGTGGATGCGGTGTGGAGAACCGGTCGCGTTCTTTACTCGCTCCCACTCGGTGAAAATGCTCCGCAGGCGATCCCGCCGCGCACGATCTGGGGTTGCCTTTGCGAGTAGTTCGTCGATGTGTTCCATCGGACTCACCCCTTCCTCGTTTCTTTCTTAGCTTCGCCTCGCATCTGCTTCACAGCCTCGACCAAAGCTGCATGGCCCTCCTCGACATCCTGCACTCGTTGCTCAATTGAAGTCAGCTGGCGACCCTGAGCCACGAGTTTCACCTCGGCTTTTGCGCCGGCGAACTCCCCTCCCACAGATTCAATCTCGGGCGGTGCAGCAAGGGCCATGCCCTTGACAGTATTCCAGTTAAGGAATCTAAGAAGGAATAGAAGAAAGATATACCCGGTACCTCCCATCAAGAGAAGTAGTAATATACGGGCAGTCCAAACAATCGGTGGCCAAGAGAGAATCTGACTCATAGATTTGTTCCGGCTAAAGGTGTTAACGAGCGGGAGGGCCTACATAGCTACAGATCCGTTTCGTTTCGAGCAAGATCTGATGGCTAAGGCAAATTCCTCGTGCAGATAAGAATGGAAGAGCAGGCGGCCACCGTGAACGCGCACCCGTTCAGGCGCGACCTAACAATCGGTATATGGACTCCTCCCTCTCGGCCAGGGTCATCGTCGTGAGAGAGCATCCCTGACGCACGCGGCAGGGGGACGGGCTGCAGTCGTATATACGGCCTCTCGTGTGGAGCCTCGCGACTCCGGGCCAACATGGAATTCGCGCGCCGGGTGCCAATCGCTGCAGCGGCCTCGAGGGCACGCGGTTGTTAACGGCTTTACCCCGGCGGCGGTCCGACCGCTCTGCCATGTGGTGCGATGCTCTCTCCGCGCGCTGCCCCTCGTGCGGCTGCCGCCCTACTCCCCTGAGCTCAACCCGATCGAGTGCGTGTGGCTCGACCTCCGCAAGCACCTCGGTGACAGGCTCCCCGCCAACCTCGACGCCCTCGCCGACACCACGGCCACCATCCTGCGAGACTACACTCGCCAGACCCTCGCCTCGCTTACCAACTTCGCCTACACCCACCTCCTTGGAATGCACAATTAATCTTCGGAGGCGGGATGATGTCTGTATTTGTGATTTGTGGCTGATTACGTTAATCTCTTGGAGATTTCTCCTTCTTCCCTCATCCCGAGAGCGCCCGCATGAAGAAGATCCATCTCGACGTCGACGCGCTGGACGTGCAGTCGTTCGCCACCGTTGCCCCGGACGAGGGGGGGCGCGGGACGGTGCGCGGCGCGGAGACCGCAGTGTCGGGATGCGGCTGCCTGCAGTCGCATCTCCAGGAGGATACCTGTGTCGAGGTGTGCGCGCTCGATACCCGGCGGGCTTCCGACTGCTTGGCCTTCCCCCAGGACACCTTCGACCAGCCGTCGTGCCTGACCTGCGCTACCTGCGCGGGAATGCCCGGGTGCTGACGCGCTCGTCCCGCCTCCTCCCCGGCACGGTGGGCCCCGGAGCCGATCGATGAAGAATCGGGGTGAGACGGATTTCCACCCCGATCCCGATCGTCCTGCCGATGGGCTTGATTGCCGATAGCCTTTTGCGCATCGTCGCGAAGATCGATGGCTGCAAGCACCAGCGCGTACTCAGTCCTTGGTCGGCGGTCGAGCCGCTCTCTCATGTCGAACGACGATCTCTCCGCGCGCCTGCGCCGCCAGCCCCACACCCTTGACCTTGCATCGTCAGGCATCGCATTGTGTCCGCCCCTTGCGCTCGGATGAGCGCCCACCATCACCGTGCTACAGACCGCCATGTCGAGCCCCGCTGATTTCGATTTCGTCATCGGCCGGTGGAACGTTGCTCATCGACGGCTCAAGGAGCGCTTGGTAAACTGCGACGAATGGGTTGCGTTCGCCGGGACCTGCGAGACGCGCAAGGTCATGGACGGCGCGGGTAACGTGGAGGATAACTGGCTCGATTTTCCCGGCGAGCCCTATCGTGCAGTCGCCCTGCGTTCCTTCAACGCGGCCGTAGGCGAATGGGCAATCTGGTGGCTGGACGGCCGCGATCCCTGGACTCTCGACGTGCCTGTAAAAGGAGGTTTCGCCGACGGCACCAGCCTCTTTTACGCGGAAACCGTGCTCGGTGGCGTACCCGTTCGCGTCCGCTTTACCTGGATCCGCTCGCCAGTCGATACGCCGCGATGGGAGCAAGCCTTCTCGAGCGACGCGGGAATCACCTGGGAAACGAATTGGACGATGGATTTCTCCCGTCGGAGCTAACCGCCTGACCACGCGCTCCAGCAACATTACTTTGCCATCCTTTTCGGTGCCTCCGCATTTAGCCGCAACGGTCAAAATTATCGCCGAGTTGTCCGGTATCGTTGGATCACGAGTGAGTGAGCACGACAGGCCGGATCTACATGGTTTCTAGGCTGGTTCTCAGCCGGACGGCCAGGCCGTGTATGCGTGGGGGCGCGGCCTCACAATTGGCTGCAGGAGATGCGGGGCCCTGCATGCTTCCAGGCGGAGGAACGTTTTGCGTGGCGGCCCGCCCCATTAACCCTTGCGTCGTCAGTCGTCATGAAGATCAGGACTGCGTCCCTTTCCGATATCGACGAAGCCGTGGGCTGCTTGGCCACGGCTTTCGCACAGGATCCGATCACCGGATTCCTGCTGCAGACCAGTCAGGGCTACCGAGAACGCGTGACGCAATTTTTCTCGCTCCTGATGCGAGCTCGCATCGAGCTCGAGATGCCAGTTTTCGTGGCACAGGGGGACCGTGGCATCCACGGGGCAACGATGGGCTACTCAACTGTGCGATCCGAGTGGCCAGCAGGCCTCACGGAGGAGTGGTCTTGCTTCGAGAAGGCAATTCCCGGCTTGACCGACCGGATGGCAATCTACGATGAAGTCGCTACCAAATTCCAACCGCCGGCTCCGCATTACTACCTTGGGGTGATCGGAACTGACCCAACGGTGCAAGGTTCAGGCATCGGAACGCAATTGCTCAAGTCTTTCTGCGAGCTTTCAGCGAGCGACCCGCTGTCTTCCGGTGTCTACTTGGAGACGGCGCAGCCGTCGAATCTTGGATTTTACGAGCGCGTTGGCTTTGCGGAGACCGGCCGCGGAAGCCTCGGGGACGCAACCCTATGGTGCATGTATCTTTCGCACGAGCGGCGATGACCGATGCGGAAGCAATATCACCTGCGTCCCTCTCCTCTGGGGCTTCTCGCATGAGACGTCGATCCACTCCCACGGCCTAACAATCGGCGGCAGGGGATGCGGGGCCGTCCATGCTTTCAGGGGGACGAGAGTATTGAGCGCTGGCCGCGCATCCTTGACCCTCGAGGCGTTGGCCTCAGGGGGTTCTCATTCCTTGGGCGAGAACTCATATTGGGATCAAGGCCTGAAGCCCATGCCTCCCCCCTCCTTCGGGGAAGTACTGCACGTGCGGGGCTGCTCACTTAGACGCCGACTGTCTGAGCTGGATCACATAAGGAGGGGTTGTGGTGCGAGCTCGGAACAGGAGGCTCGACATGGAACGATCCCAGCCGATTCATCGCCTCAAGCGCCACGCGCGACTTCTCTCGAGGCGAGAGGGAATCCCCTTGCATGCCGCACTCGACCAGGTTGCCCGTGGGGAAGGGTTTTCTGCCTGGAGCATGCTGGTGGCCCGATCGGTCCGCCCCTCGCGCGGAAGGGTGAATCTCTCGCACCTGGCGGACGGCGACCTCCTGCTGCTGGGGGGCCGACCGGGACAGGGAAAGACACTCCTGGGTCTGGATCTGGCGTTCCAGGCAGTAAAGGCAGGCCGGACCGCGATATTCTTCACGCTGGAGTACAACCACGCGCAGATTCTTCAGTGCGTGGCCGCGATGGGCGAAGACCCGAGGAGCATTGGGGCCGGGGTGCGGATCGACACCTCCGACGAAATCAGCGCCGACTACGTCATCAGCCAGCTCCAGTCGGCGCCCCGCGGAACGCTTGTGATCGTGGACTATCTGCAGCTCCTCGATCAGAAGCGCGAGAACCCGACGCTCACCCAGCAGGTGAAGGCGCTCCAAGCCTTTGCTCAAGCGCGTGGTTTGGTCTTCGTGTTCCTCTCTCAGATCGATCGGCGTTTTGACGGCGGAGAAAAGGACATCCCAGGCCTGGCCGACGTAAGGCTGCCCAACCCTCTCGACCTCATGCTGTTCACAAAGGCATGCTTTGTCCATGATGGGCGGGTGGCCTTCGCTCACATGACTCATGGGCAATAGCCCGCAACCAGCCTGACAACCCGCAGCAGGCGATGCGGGGCCGTCCATGCTTTCGCCGCCCACACGGCTTGCGCGCCGGCCTCGCACCGCCGACCCCCCGTATCGTTCCGCCCCTGGCGACAGCCTGGCTCGAACGGCAGGCCGCTACTCGTTCCAACGCTCTCCGATGATGCGATTACCTTCTTGCCATCTCCGCGGGACCGCGACGCTCGCCGCGCTCCTCCTGGCGGGCGCCGGCTGCGCTCGCCCGGCGAGCCGTCTCCCCTCTCCGGCCGCCACGCCTGCAGCGGCGGCGCTCACCGCCACGCCCGTAGCGGCGGCGGTCACCGCCACCGCCGCCGGGGGCGAGATCCCGGTGGACCTGGTCGTCACCTACGACGACATGCATGCGATGTGGGGCGGCACGACCATCACTCTCGCCGGCAATGGAGACTACCGGCTGGACGAGAGGAACCCGTCCACCGGCCAGTATCGGTCGCTCCGCGGACGCGTTCCGGAGGCGGAGGTCCGCGCCTTGACGGTGCTCCTGGTGGAGACCGAAGCGTGGCGCCAGGTGACACCGCCGCGTACGGCCGTCCCGGACGAGAGCCGCGCTTACCTGCGGGTCCGCGCCGCCGGCGGCGAGGTCACCATCTGGGAGTGGTACAACGAGGTGCCCAGCAACGGACGCATGGGTCGGGTGCGCGACCGCATGTCCGCGCTGGGTCGCGGCTTCCCGGATGCCCTCGCGCCGCCGGTCCCCCCCGGCTGAGGAACGAGCCTTCCCCAGCTCGTCGTCGGATCGCTGGACGACGCCCGCACCCTTGCCGCTTGGGCGGTAGCCTCTGGTAAGCGTCTCGGCAGCCGCGGGTAATCACTTCCGCGGCTACCGTCGTGTACGTCGCCTCCGCGGTCGACCGCCAGCGGCGCTACCACGCTCCCTCAACCGCTCCTCGATATCGCAGATGAGAAACGCTTGACCCGGAATCCTCCGCCGATTACCTTCTCCAAAGTGATAAGGTGAATTGGTGATCATCCCGGTGGGTGGCTGATGGAACCCGGTCCAGTCGCGCGCCAGAGCCTGAGTGACGAGCTCGCCCAGCGCGTGCGGCGGATGATCGCCAGCGGAGCGTACGCGCCGGGCGACCGGCTGCCCAGCATCGGCACCATGGCGCGGCAGTTCGGGGTGGCGCATCCCACGCTGCGCGAGGCGCTGCGCAAGCTGGAGACGCTGGGGATCGTGGAGATCCGCCACGGGTCGGGCGTGTTCGTGGGGGTGGACGAGAACGCGCTGCTGATCACCAACCCCGCCTTCGAAGGCCACGTCACCCGCGCGCTGCTGCTGGACCTGGTGGACGCACGCACCCCCATCGAGGTGACGGCGGCGGCGCGCGCGGCGACCGAAGCCACGCCCGCGCAGCTGCGGCGGATGCGCGACCTGCTCGCCGAGGCGGGCGAGCGGCTGGAGAGCCCGGCGGCCGTGAGCGAGGCCAACCGCGCCTTCCACCGCGAGATCGCCCTGGCCTCGGGCAACGGGGTGCTGCACCAGCTGCTGGGCGCGCTGGCCAGCGTGTTCCAGGCCGAGCAGCGCTTCGTCAACGCCACCCACGCCGCCCGCGAGCGCTTCCACCGTGAGCACCTGCAGATCCTGAGCGCCCTCGAACGCCGCGACGCCGCCCTGGCCGCGGCGCGGATGAACGACCACCTGCGCGGCGTGCGCGAGGCCCTGCTGCGGCCGGCCCCGCCCGACCCCGAGAACCCTTCCTGAAACCCGTGAAGATCACCGACATCCGGGCCACCTCGGTCAGCGTTCCCCTCGAGGCCGCGCTGCGCCACGCCAACGGCGCCCACTGGGGCCGCTTCGTGCGCACGATCGTGGAGATCGAGACCGACGAGGGGCTGGTGGGCCTCGGCGAGATGGGCGGCGGCGGCCAGAGCTCCACCGACGCCTTCGCCGCGCTCAAGCCCTACCTGCTGGGGCGCGACCCGGCCAAGCTCGAGGAGCTGCGCTTCCTGATCGCCAACCCCACCGCCTCGCTCTACAACAACCGCACGCAGTGCCTGGCCGCCATCGAGTTCGCCTGCCTCGACCTGCTGGGGCAGAGGTGGGGCGTGCCGGTGAGCGACATCCTGGGCGGCGCGCTGAGGGACCGGGTGCCCTTCGCGAGCTATTTGTTCTACCGCTATGCAAACTCCCCCGGCGGCCACGGCGAGGTGCGCACGGTGGAGCAGGTGGTGGCCGAGGCGCTGGCGCTCAAGGCGCGCCACGGCTTCCGCTCGCACAAGCTGAAGGGCGGGGTGTTCGCCCCCGGCTACGAGCTGGCATGCTACCGCGCCCTGGCCGACGCGCTCCCGGGCGACTCGTTCCGCTTCGACCCCAACGGCGTCTGGAGCACCGAGCAGGCCATCTGGTTCGGCCAGCGGATCGAGGACGTGAACAACGACTACCTGGAGGACCCCGTCTTCGGGCTGCACGGGATGCGGCGCACGCGCGAGAAGGTGCGGATGCCGCTGGCCACCAACACCGTGGTCGTGGGCTTCGAGCAGCTTGCGACGAACGCGCTGGAGACGGCGGTGGACGTGATCCTCCTCGACACCACCTTCTGGGGCGGGATCCGGCCGTGCGTGAAGGCGGCGGGGATCTGCGAGGCGTTCCAGCTGGGCGTGGCGGTCCACTCCTCGGGCGAGCTGGGGATCCAGCTGGCCACCATGCTGCACCTGGGCGCGGTGATCCCCAACCTCACCTTCGCCGCCGACGCGCACTACCACCATCTGGCCGACGACGTGATCACCGGCGGGAAGATGGAGTACGTGGACGGCGCCATCGCCGTCCCCACGGCGCCGGGGCTGGGGGTCACGCTCGACCGCGACAAGCTGCGGCAGTACAACGAGGAGTTCCTGCGGCTGGGCAGCTATCCCTACGACCAGGACCCGCTCCGCCCCGGCTGGACGCCGCTGATCCCCAACGGCCGCTGGGCCGACCCCATGGACGACCGCGTCCCCGAGATCCCGCGGTGAGCGAGGGACGGCGGACGGGCGTGCGCGTGCGCCTCGCGACGTGGAGGCTCGTGCGCGGCGGGGTGCTGGCGCTGGCCGTCATCCTCGCGTCCGCGTCGGCCGTGTCCCCGTTGCGGGCGGAGGACGGGTACCAGCTGTGGCTGCGCTACACGCGCGTGGCCGACGCGGCGCGGCTGGCGGAGTACCGCGCGGCGGCGTCTCGTCTCGTCATCCCCGCCTCGTCGCCCACGCTGCGCGCGGCGCGGGACGAGCTCCGGCGCGGGATGCGCGGGATGCTGGGGCGCGAGCTCGCCCTCGCCACCTCCGCGATGGACGGGGCGATCGTGGCGGGGACGCCGCAGTCCTCGCTCGTGATCCGGTCCCTCGGGCTGCGCGACGAGCTGCGGGGGGTGGGGGACGAGGGATTCATCGTCCGTCCCATGCGCGTCGGCGGCCGGCGCGTGATCGTGATCGCGGCCAACACCGACGTAGGCGTGCTGTACGGCGCCTTCCACCTGCTGCGGGGGATGCAGACGGGTGTGCCCGTCGATCGACTCGCCGCCGTGAGCGCGCCGCGGGTGCAGCGGCGCGTGCTGGACCACTGGGACAACCTGGACGGGTCCGTCGAGCGGGGATACGCCGGCCGCTCGCTGTGGGAGTGGAGCGTGCTGCCCGATTCGATCTCGCGCCGCTACACCGACTACGCGCGCGCCAACGCGTCCATCGGCATCAACGGCACGGTGCTGACCAACGTCAACGCCAACGCGCAGGTGCTGACGGAGCCGTATCTCCGGAAGGTCGCGGCGCTGGCGGGCGTCTTCCGCCCCTACGGCATCCGCGTGTACCTCACCGCCCGCTTCAGCGCGCCCATCGAGCTGGGCGGGCTGCCGACGGCGGATCCGCTGGACCCCGCTGTCCGCGCGTGGTGGAAGGCCAAGGCCGACGAGATCTACCGCATCATCCCCGACTTCGGCGGCTTCCTGGTGAAGGCCAACAGCGAGGGGCAGCCGGGGCCGCAGGACTACCATCGCACGCACGCCGACGGCGCCAACATGCTGGCCGACGCGGTGGCGCCGCACGGCGGGATCGTGATGTGGCGCGCCTTCGTCTACAGCGCCGAGGTGCCCACCGACCGCATCAAGCAGGCATACGACGAGTTCCATCCTCTCGACGGCCAGTTCCGCGACAACGTGCTGGTGCAGGTGAAGAACGGCCCGCTCGACTTCCAGCCGCGCGAGCCCTTCCACCCCCTCTTCGGCGCCATGCCGCGCACCCCGCTGATGCTGGAGCTGCAGATCACGCAGGAGTACCTGGGGCAGGGCAGCGACCTCGTCTACCTCGCCCCGCTGTTCGAGGAGGTGCTGGACGCGGATACGCATGCCCGCGGCGGGGGCTCGACCGTGGCGCGAGTGATCGACGGGTCGCTCCCGGGGCACCGGCTCACGGGGATCGCGGGCGTGGCCAACACGGGGAGCGAGCGCGACTGGACGGGGCACCCGTTCGGCCAGGCCAACTGGTACGCGTTCGGCCGCCTGGCGTGGGACCCCGGCCTCGCCTCGTCGTCCATCGCGGACGAGTGGCTGAAGATGACCTTCACGCCCGACCCCTCGTTCGTGCGGCCCGTGCGCGCGATGATGATGGGAAGCCGCGAGGCGGCGGTGAACTACATGACGCCGCTGGGGCTGCACCACATCATGGCGCGCAACCACCACTACGGCCCCGGCCCCTGGGTGGAGGGCGGCGGCCGGGCGGACTGGACGGCCGTCTACTATCACCGTGCCGACACGCTGGGGATCGGCTTCGACCGCACCTCCACCGGCAGCGGCGCGGTGGCGCAGTACGCGCCCGCCGTGCGCGACCGCTGGGGGGATCGGCGGACGGTGCCCGACTCGCTCCTCCTCTGGTTCCACCGCGTGGGGTGGAACGAGCGGCTGGCGACGGGGCGCACGCTGTGGGGCGAGCTGGTGCACCGCTACGACGCGGGCGTCGGCTCCGTCCGCGCCATGCGCCGGACGTGGGAAGGCGTGCGCGGAAAGGTCGACGACGAGCGGTTCCGCGGGGTGCGCGCGCACCTGTTCACGCAGGAGAAGGTTGCGAGGTGGTGGAGAGACGCGACACTGTTGTACTTTCAGCAGTTCTCGCGTCAGCCCTTCCCCGCCGGGGCACCGCCGCCCGCGCACCCGCTGGAGTTCTACCAGCGCCGCGTGGGCCCCGAGGTGCCCGAGTTCCCCGGAGCCGCGCCGTGACCCAGCCGCATCGCCCCACCGCCCTGGCCGCCTTCGGGCGGCGGCTGATCGGATCGCAGGAGGCGGGGCTGGTGCTGGTGGTGGCGCTGGTGACCGTGGCGCTCACGCTGTTCGCCGGCTCGCACATGGACCGCGCCGCCGGCCGCGTGGTGAACGACTTCTGGAACCCGCACACGCTGGTGCAGACCGCCACCGACGCCTCCTTCTTCGCCATCATGGCGGTGGGCGCCACGGTGGTGATCATCTCCGGCGGCATCGACCTGTCCGTCGGGTCGATCTACGCGCTGGCGGGGGTGGCGATGGCGCTGGTGCTGCGCGCCGCGGGGCCGATGGGTTCCGGCTCCACCGTCCTCCTCGCGCTCGTGGTGTGCCTGGGTGTCGGTCTCGTCTGCGGGCTGATCAACGGCGCGCTGGTGGTGGGGCTGCGCGTGCACCCGTTCATCATCACCCTGGGCACGATGTGGATGCTGCGCGGGGTGGCGTTCGTGGCCAGCCGCGCCGAGAGCATCCTGGTTCCCAACGCGCTGACGCGGGTGGCGAAGGCGCCGCTGGGGCTGGGCGGCGGGCTCTATCCCGTGCCCATGCTGGCGATGATCGCCGCGGCGGTGGTGGGCACGCTGTACCTCACGCGGACCGTGTCGGGGCGGCACGTGTTCGCCTTCGGCGGCAACCTCGAGGCAAGCCGCTTCGCGGGGCTGCCGCTGAACCGCATCCAGCTGGGCGTGTTCGCCGTGAGCGGGCTCACCGCCGGCGTGGCGGCGTTCCTGGGCGCCAGCTTCTACGGCTCGGCCTCGTCGGGCGACGCGCAGGGGTACGAGCTGTACGTGATCGCCGCGGCGGTGGTGGGCGGCGCCAGCCTGATCGGCGGCAAGGGGAGCGCGCTGGGCGCCACGCTGGGGGCGCTGCTGATCGTCCTCTTCCGCCAGAGCATCCGCACGCTGCACCTGGACCAGAACTACGAGTGGATCGTGATCGGCGGCGCCATCATCGTGGCCGTGGTGGTGGACCAGTGGAGCGGGCGCCTGGCCGCACGGCGCCTGAGCCGCACGGCGGGCACGGGCGCGGGTCCCGCTGGGCCGGCGGCTGAAGCCGCGGCAACGACGACGGGAAGCCTCGCAAGCGGCGCGGGGATGTGAGACGAGTTCCTCGGCGGCCGGCTTCAGACCGGCGGCTGAAGCCGGAGCAACAACTACGAAAAGCCTCGCAAGCTGCGCGAGGCTTCAAGGCGAATTTCGGTGCCCGGCTGCGCGTCTCACGACCCGTGGAATGTCATCCTGAGCGAGCCGCGCGCGGCAATCGACGTCCACACAGGACCTTGGCGGCGACCGAAGGATCCATAGGCGGCCTCCGAGCGACAGGCGGCTTCTTGCGCAGCCGTACGCCACAGATCCTTCGGGCGCCGCCGGGCTTCGTCGCCGCGCAGGGTCAGGTGCAGCGGCGCCGCTCAGGATGACATTGCTTTCTGGTTTGCGCGGTTCTAATCGAGGATGAGGCGGGCGTATTCAACCTACATCGGGGGAGAGGGTGGAGATGACGAGAGGATGGATGCGCGCCGCAGCGGCGCTGGCGGTGGTCGGGTCGGTGGCGTGCGGGGGCGACAAGGGCGGCGCGGCGGCGGGGGGCGAGAAGGCAGCCCCGGCCGGCGGCCCCGCGGCGGCGGGCGGGCCGATCACCATCGCCGTGATCGCGAAGAGCTCGAACAATCCCGTGTTCCTGGCCGCACGCACCGGCGCCGAGGCGGCGGCGAAGGAGATCTCCGCGCGGCCGGGCGGCCCGCAGGTGCGCGTGACCTGGCTCACGCCCCCGCAGGAGGACGGGCAGGTGCAGGCGCAGCGCATCCAGCAGGCGGTGAACGACGGCGCCGACGCCATCCTCATCGCCGCGAGCGACGCGGGGAAGGTGGCCGGCGCCATCGACGACGCCGTGGGCCGCGGCGTGGCGGTGATGACCTTCGACAGCGACGTGCCGCAGAGCAAGCGCTTCGCCTACTACGGCGTGGACGACATGGAGGTGGGGCGCACGGTGATGCGCGAGCTGGCCACGCAGATGGGCGACAAGGGCGCCGTGGCGATCCTCGCCGGCAACCAGAACGCCCCCAACCTGCAGCGCCGCGTGCAGGGCGTGAAGGACGAGGCCACGCGCCACCCCGGCATCAAGATCGTCAACGTCTTCAACCACATCGAGACCCCGCAGGACGCCGCCGCCGAGGTGCTGCGCGTGAACAACGCCTACCCCGAGGTGAACGGCTGGGCCATGGTGGGCGGCTGGCCGCTCTTCACCCAGACGCTGCTCACGGACCTCGACCCCGCGCGCTACAAGGTGGTGTCGGTGGACGCGCTGCCCGCCGAGCTGGCCTACGTGGACAAGGGGATCGCCCCGGTCCTCCTCGCCCAGCCGGTCTACCAGTGGGGCTACGTGGGCGTGCAGACCATCGTGGCCAAGCTGCACGACCACAAGGACCCCCCGCAGATCATCCCCATGCAGACGGTGCGCGTGAGCAAGGAGAACCTGGGCCAGTGGGCGCGCCAGCTCCGCGACTGGGGCTTCACCGACGTGGACCCGCAGTACCTGAGCCGGTGAGCGTCGAGTGCGGATGAGAGCTGACCAGCGGGAGGCGGCTTTCTCCACGGGCGGCTGAAGCCGCGGCAACGACTACGGAAAGCCTCGCTAACTGCGCGAGGCTGTGGGGGTGAGATCAGCGAGTCGGGGAGATTCAGTCGATGAGTCAGTGCTCACCGGGGGTGCGATGACGGAGCCGGCCGTTCGCTTCGAGAACGTCAGCAAGCGCTTTCCCGGCGCGCTGGCGCTCTCCGGCGTCACGCTGTCGGTGGCGGCGGGGAGCTGCCACGCGCTGTGCGGCGAGAACGGGGCGGGGAAGAGCACGCTGGGGAAGATCCTGGCCGGCATCCACGCGCCCGACGAGGGGCGGCTGCTGATCGACGGCAAGCCCGTGCGCTTCGCCGGGCCGCGCGACGCGCTGGCGGCGGGGGTGGGGGTGGTGCACCAGGAGCTGGCGTTCTGCCCCAACCTGTCCGTGGCCGAGAACCTGTGCCTGGGCGCGCTTCCACGGAAGCGCGGGCTGCTTTCCGTGGACGAGATGGAGCAGCGGGCCGGGGCGATGCTGGCCGAGATCGGCGCGGTGCTGGACGTGCGCCGGCCGCTGGGCGGGCTCAACGTGGCGCAGCAGCAGCTGGTGCAGATCGCGCAGGCGGTGGGCGGCGGCGCGCGCATCATCGTCTTCGACGAGCCCACCAGCTCGCTGGGGCAGGTGGACGCCGAGCGGCTGTACGAGACCATCGCCCGGCTGCGGGCGCGTGGCGTCACCTGCATCTACGTCTCCCACCGCATGCCCGAGATCTTCCGGCTGTGCGACGCGGTGAGCGTGCTGCGAGACGGCCGCCACGTGGAGACCCGCCCCGTGGCCGGCCTGACCGAGGCCGAGCTGGTGCGGCTGATGATCGGCCGGCCGCTAGCGGAATACTTCCCCAGCCACCTGGCCACGCAGCGCGGCGAGGAGCTTCTGCGCGTGGACGGCCTGGCCCTCCCCGGCGCCTTCCGCGACGTGTCCTTCGCGCTCCACGCCGGCGAGGTCGTGGGCCTGGCGGGCCTCGTCGGAGCCGGGCGGAGCGAGGTGGCGCGGGCGCTGTTCGGCCTGGAGCCGCGAGCGCGGGGCATCGTCCACCTCGCCGGCAAGCGGGTGCACATCCGCACGCCGGGGCAGGCGATTGGGCTGGGGCTGGGGCTGGTGCCCGAAGACCGCAAGCGCGAGGGGCTGATCTTGGGCGGCAGCGGCACGCACAACACCACGCTCCCCATCCTGCGGCGCCTGGCCCGCTTCGGCTGGATGCGCCGGCGCGAGGAGCGCGCGCTGGCCACCGAGTACTTCGAGCGCCTGCGCGTGCGCGCGCCGGGGGTGGACGCGGCCGTCGCCGGCCTCTCGGGCGGCAACCAGCAGAAGGTGGTGCTGGCGCGGTGGCTGGCCGCGCGCTCCAGGGTGCTGATCCTGGACGAGCCCACCCGCGGCGTGGACGTGGGCGCCAAGGCCGAGATCCACGCGCTGATCGACCAGCTGGCCGCCGCCGGCCACGGCGTGCTGCTGATCAGCAGCGAGCTCCCCGAGCTGCTGGCGCTGTCCACCCGCATCCTGGTCCTCCGCGCCGGCCGCCTGGTGGCCGAGATGCCGCGCGCCGATGCCACCCAGGACCGCCTCCTGGCGCAGATGGCTGGCCTCGCCTCCGCCGCCGGCGGGGCGCCGAACGCCGCATCCGCCGCCACGGTATGAGGATGGGCCGGTAGGGGCGAGGCATGCCTCGCCCGGCGGGGGCTGGATGCGGCGCGGATACGTGGGTTCGCGGCGGCCTCGAACTCCGCCGGACTCGCATGCTCGCCCCTACGAACTGCGCTTGCCGAGTCTAGCAGGTTGCTGTCTTCGGAATTCAACAGATCACCTGAGCACCCAGACGCGGATGACCAACGACGCATACACCCCCCGCCCCGAGCACCGCTTCACCTTCGGGCTGTGGACGGTGGGGAACGTGGGGCGCGACCCCTTCGGCGAGGCGGTGCGGGCGCCGCTCGCGCCGGGCTACCTCGTGCGCAAGCTGGGCGAGCTGGGCGCCTACGGCGTGAACCTGCACGACGAGGACCTCGTCCCTCGCGACGCATCGGCCGCCCAGCGGGACGCAATCGTGGCCGCCTTCCGGCGGGCGCTGAACGAGAGCGGGGTGAAGGTGCCGATGGCCACCACCAACCTCTTCTCCGACCCGGCCTTCCGCGACGGCGCCTTCACCAGCAACGACCCGCGCGTGCGCGCCTACGCGGTGCAGAAGGCCATGCGCTCGATGGACCTGGGCGCCGAGCTGGGAGCGGAGATCTACGTGTTCTGGGGCGGCCGCGAGGGGACGGAGACCAATGCCGCGAAGGACGCGCGCGACGCGTTGAAGTGGTTCCGCGACGCGCTCAACTTCCTGTGCGAGTATTCGATGGACCAGGGCTACGGCTACCGCTTCGCGCTGGAGCCCAAGCCCAACGAGCCGCGCGGCGACATCTTCCTTCCCACCATCGGCCACGCGCTGGCGTTCATCCACACGCTCGACCACCCCGAGATGGTGGGGCTGAACCCCGAGGTGGCGCACGACACCATGGCGGGGCTCGACTTCGCGCACGGAGTGGCGCAGGCGCTGGACGCGGGCAAGCTGTTCCACATCGACCTGAACGCCCAGAAGCCCGGCCGCTACGACCAGGACCACCGCTTCGGCAGCGAGGATCCCAAGCAGGCCTTCTTCCTGGTGAAGCTGCTGGAAGACGCGGGATACGAGGGGATGCGCCACTTCGACAGCCACGCCTACCGCAGCGAGGACGAGCAGGGCGTGTGGGAGTTCGCCGCCGGCAGCATGCGCACCTACCTGATCCTCAAGGAAAAGGCCGCGCGCTGGAACGCCGACCCCGAGATCCGCCAGATCCGCGACGGCTTCGCGGCGCGCGGCGGCGGTTCGCCAGACGCAGTCCCGTTCTCGAAGGACACGGCGCGCGAGCTGAAGGCGCGGCGCTTCGACCTGGACGCGGTGCGGGCCCAGGGGTACGGCTACGAGCGGCTGGACCAGCTCACCATGGAGATCCTGCTGGGAGTGCGCTGACCATGGGCGACGCGTTCCTGGGCGTGGACGTGGGCACCAGCGGGGTCAAGGCGATCCTGGTGGACGCCGGCGGCAGCGTGGTCGCCTCGGCGACGACGGCGCTCACGCTGAGCACGCCGCGCCCGGGGTGGGCCGAGCAGGACCCGGATGCGTGGTGGCGCGCGTCGGTCGCGTCCATCCGCCGCGTGAGGGAATCCGCGCCTGGCACGCGCGTGGCCGGCGTGGGCATCTCGGGGCAGATGCACTCGTCCGTCTTCCTCGACCGCGCCGGCGAGGTGATCCGCCCCGCGCTGCTCTGGTGCGACGGGCGGACGACGGCCGAGTGCGCCGAGATCACCCAGCGCGTGGGTGGAGAAGAGCGGCTGCGCGACCTGGCCGCGAACCCGGCGCTGGAAGGCTTCACCCTTCCCAAGGTGCTCTGGCTGCGCAACCACGAGCCCGACGCGTTCGGCCGACTCGCCACCGTGCTGCTGGCCAAGGACTACGTGCGCTACCGGCTGACCGGCGCGCTGGCCACCGAGCCGTCGGACGCGAGCGCCACGCTGATGTACGACACCGCGCGCCTGCGCTGGAGCGGCGAGATCATGGGGGCGATGGACCTCCCCGAATCGCTCCTCCCCGCCGTGGGCGGCTCGGCCGAGGTGCTGGGGCGCGTGACGGCCGATGCGGCGGGGCTCACCGGCCTGGCCGAGGGGACGCCCGTCGTGGGCGGCGGGGCCGACAACGCCTGCGGCGCCGCGGGCGTGGGCGTCGTCGCGCCGGGCGAGGCGGTGGCGAGCTGGGGAACGTCGGGCACGGTGCTGGCGCCGATGGCCGAGCCGCACGTGGATCCGGGGATGCGCGCCCACACCTTCTGCCACGTGGTTCCGGGCACGTGGTACCTGATGGGCGTGGTCCTTTCCGCCGGAGGCGCGTTCGCGTGGCACCGCGAGCAGCTGGCGCGCGAGATGGCCGCGGCGGCGGACGCGCACCAGCGGCTGGACGAGGAGGCCGAGAGAGTAGCCCCCGGCGCCGACGGGCTCACCTTCCTCCCCTACCTGCAGGGCGAGCGCACGCCGCACCGCGATGCGCAGGCGCGCGGCGCCTTCATCGGACTCACGCTGGCGCACACGCGCGCGCACCTCACGCGCGCCGTGCTCGAGGGCGTGTGCTTCGCCATGCGCGACTCGTTGGCGATTCTCCAGGAGCTGGGCGTGGCCCCGGCCGAGCTGCTGCTGACGGGCGGCGGCGCGAGGAGCCCGTTCCTGCGCCGCCTGCAGGCGGAAGTCTACGGCCTGCCGGTGAAGACGGTGAACCGCGAGGAAGGCCCCGCCTACGGCGCCGCGCTGCTGGCGGCGGTGGGTGCCGGCGCCTTCCCCGACGTCGCCGCCGCCGCGGCGGCCACGCTGGCGCGCACCGAGCCCGAACACCCCGCCGCCAACGCCCACGCCGCCTACGACGCCCCGTACCGCCGCTTCCGCGCGCTCTATCCCGCGCTTCGCCCGATCCTGACCGCCGATGCCTCCGACGCCTCCGACGCCTCCGACGCAGCGGCGGCGCACGCGTGATCCATCATCTCGATCCCAATGACTCGATGAACTCCGTATCGAGGATTCACACGATCCGCCCGATCGCAATCACGGCCGCCTTCATCGTTGCGGTCGCATCGGCGCTGACGACCGCGACGGACGCGGCGGCGCAGGACACGGCGTCGAGGGACATGGCGGCGGATACGGCGGCGCTGCGGCTGCCGCGGATCTTTGGCAGCGGGATGGTGGTGCAGCGCGGGGCGCCGGTGCCGGTGTGGGGATGGGCGCCGCCGGGGAGCCGCGTCTCGGTCACCCTCACGCGCCACACCGCGGTCGCGACGGCGGACGCTCGGGGGAGGTGGAAAGCGACGCTCCCCGCGCTGGCCGCTGGCGGACCGCACGAGATCGCCGTCACCCAGGGCGCCGCCCGCATCGTGCTGCGCGACGTTCTGGTGGGCGACGTGTGGGTGGCGTCGGGGCAGTCGAACATGGAGTTCCCCGTGGCTGAGGCGACCAACGCCCCGCGCGAGATCGCGGCGGCGAACGACCCGCGGCTGCGTCACTTCACCGTGCCCAAGTCGTGGTCGCCGCAGCCGATGGACGACGTAGTGGGCGGCGCGTGGGAGCCGGCCGACTCGGCCCACGTGGGGCACCTTTCCGCCGTGGCCTACTTCTTCGCGCGCGACCTGCGCACGTCGCTGGGCGTGCCGATCGGGATCATCCACACCTCGTGGGGCGGCGCCAACGTGGAGACGTGGACCAGCCGCGCCGCGCAGGGCTTCACCGACAGCGCCTGGAATGCGCTGCAGCAGCAGGAGCGCGCCCGCGAGGCCGCCGTGCGCCAGACGCTCCGGTCGCGCATCGGCGCGCTCCCGGCGGCCGACTCGGGGCTGGTGGACGGCCGCGCGCCGTGGGCCGACCCGGCGCTGGACGACGCCGGCTGGGCGGCGATCTCCGTCCCCGGCGTGTGGGAGGGGCAGGGGTACGACGGGCTGGACGGCATCGCCTGGTACCGCACCGCCTTCTCGCTCACGGAAGACGAGGCGCGCCGCGGCGTCACCCTGTCGCTGGGGATGATCGACGACGACGACATCACCTGGGTGAACGGGGTGGAGGTGGGGCGCACCAGCGGCTACACGAAGCCGCGGCGCTACGACGTGCCCGCCGCCGCGCTGCGGCCCGGGCGCAACGTCCTTGCGATCCGCGTCTCGGACGGCCAGGGCGGCGGCGGCATCTATGGCGACCCCGCCAGCGTCTTCGTGGAAGCGGGCGGCGGGCGGCGGCCGCTGGGCGGCGGGTGGAAGTTTCGCGTGGGGCAGGTGACGTTCGGCGACGACGGGCAGCGCATCAACAAGATCCCTACGGTGCTCTACAACCGGATGATCCACCCGCTCCTGCAGCTGCCGATCAAGGGGGTGATCTGGTACCAGGGCGAGTCGAACGCCAACAACGACGCGCAGGCCGCCGCCTACCGCGCGCAGTTCGCCACGCTCATCACCAGCTGGCGCCGCGAGTGGACGGGCGCCGGCGGCCGCTTTCCCTTCCTGTGGGCGCAGCTCCCCAACTTCGGCACGCCCGACACGGTGCCGCCCGCGTCGGCGGGGTGGGCCTTGCTGCGCGAGAGCCAGTCGGCCGCGCTGGCGCTGCCGGCCACGGGGCAGGCGGTGATCATCGACGTGGGCGAGGCGGGCAACCTCCATCCGCCCAACAAGCAGGACGTCGGCCGGCGGCTGGCGCTGGTCGCGCGCTCGTCCGTCTACGGCCAGCGGGTGGAATCGTCGGGCCCCACCTACCTGCGCCACACCGTCCAGGGCAACTGCGTGACCATCAGCTTCGCGCACGCTGCGGGGCTGGCGGCGCGCTCGGCCGGCGGCGAGCTGCCTGGCTTCGCGGTGGCCGGCGCCGACCGGCGCTGGGTGTGGGCGCACGCGCGGGTGGAGGGCGGCCGCGTGGTGGTGTGGAGCGACGCCGTGCCCAACCCCGTGGCGGTGCGCTACGCGTGGTCGAACAGCCCGGCCGGGCTGGCCCTGTACAACGCCGCCGGCCTCCCCGCCGCGCCTTTCCGCACCGACCGGTGGTGAGCATCGCCAGCGGGAGATGGAGGACCACTCGTCGTCCCGCCGACGTGGTAGGGGCGAGGCATGCCTCGCCCGGCGGGGATCGGCACCGCGAGGGAGACTGGGATCCGCGTCGTCCCTGCATCGGCCGGACTCGCATGCTCGCCCCTACGAACTGCGGCGTGCGCGGAGCCCTCGGTCTCCTTCGCATCAGCACCGTGCTGGTGTTGGCGGCCTGTTCCAGGACGGTCGCGCCCGCCCCGTCGGCCGACGGGTGGGTGGGGACGTGGGCGGCGGCGCAGCAGCTCACGGAGCCGCGCAACCTTCCGCCCGCGCCGGGGCTGGCGGGGAGCACGCTGCGGCAGGTGGTGCAGGTGTCCGTGGGCGGCGAGCGGATGCGGGTGCGCTTCTCCAACCAGTTCGGCACGCGGCCGCTGGTGCTGGCCGCCGTGCACATGGCCGCCAGCACCGGCGCGAGCGCGATCGACGTCGCGACCGACCGCGAGGTGAGGTTCGCCGGCGCCGCGTCCGTCACCCTCGCCCCGGGCGCGACGGTGGTGTCGGACCCGCTCGCGTATCCCCTGCGCCCGCTGTCGCGCGTGGCGGTCACCGTCCAAGTGGCGGACGCGCCGGCGGAGGTGACTGGGCACCCGGGCTCGCGCACCACCTCGTACCTCCAGCGCGGGAACGAGGTATCGACAGCATCGTTGGACGGTGCTGCTTCGGCCGAGCACTGGTACCTGCTGGCGGGGATCGACGTCCCCACCGAGGGACGGGACGCCGTGGCGGTACTGGGCAACTCGATCACGGATGGCCGCGGCTCGGGCACCGACCGCCAGAACCGCTGGCCCGACCATCTTGCCCGCCGTCTCCAGTCCAACCCGCGCACGACGCGCGTAGCGGTGCTGAACATGGGGATCGGCGGAAACCGCGTGCTGCGCGGAGGGCTGGGCCCGCCGGCGCTGGAGCGCTTCGACCGCGACGTGGCCGAGCGGGGCGGAGTGCGCTGGCTGATCGTGCTCGAAGGCGTCAACGACATTGGCGAGGCGCGCGGGGCCGACGAAGCCGCCGCCACCGCGCGCGAGCTGATCGCTGCCTACCGCTGGATGATCGCCCGGGCGCACGCGCGCGGGATCCGCGCCTACGGCGCCACCATCCTCCCCTTCGGCGGCTCGTTCTACGACACCCCCGAGCGCGAGGCCGCGCGGCAAGCGGTGAACCGGTGGATCCGCACGGGGGGCGAGTGGGACGCGGTGATCGACCTCGACGCCGCCCTGCGCGACCCCGCCGCGCCCGCGCGCCTGCGCCCCGACGCCGACACCGGCGACCACCTGCACCCGAACGAAGTGGGCCACCGCCTGATGGGCGAGGCGGTGAACCTGGCGCTGTTCGCCCGCTAGCCCGAAGTCCGGCTGCGTTTTCGGCCGTCTGGTCTTCTGAGCGGGCCAGACGATGTCATTCTGAGGCGCCGAACCCGCCGTTCGCGCAACGCTCTAGCAGTGTACTCACCGGACGGCGGAATCAGAAGAAATGTCATCCTGAGCGCCGCCGCGTCGCTGGACACGTTCCTCACACCATCGCCGGGCGGCGGCCGAAGGATCTATCGCTGGCGCTCGGATTCGGCCCGCCGACGCGCCAACGTGCTGCGGACTGCGAACGGTGGTGCTGCGGCGGCCATGGATCCGTCGCCGCCAGGCTCCTTCGCAGGCGTGGCTTACGTGCAGCGGCGACGCTCAGGATGACATCGGCGAGTGACATAGTTTTTCGCCATCACCGCTGAGCGGCGGCGGCGGCGACTGACGATCCCTCGGCGATGGGATTGATGGAAGAGGGTGGTCGGACGTGCCCGGATCGGCGCGTCCAGAAGCTCTGCGCCCATCGGCCTGAACCGGTTCAGGTTGCTGTCGAAACGGTAGATGGGCGTGGCCGCGAGGGCGTCTAGAAGACGGGAATGTGACCGACCTTGACGCGTTTGTTCTACCACCGTACTATAGGTGAGGTGATATTATCACCTCACTTCTTTTCAGCCTCCGCCGCGCCGTGCGGCACGTCCGATAGCCGGACCGTGGAACCCCGCTCCACCCACGAGCGCTCCACGGGATGTGTGAAGGTCCCGTAGGCCGCCACCCGAGGGCGCCGGCGACCGCCGCGCCGCTCTCCGCCACCCGCAACGCCCTGCCCCTCCAGAGGATCCATGCCGCAGCGCCGCACCCTCGCCTGCAGCCTTGCCGCCGCCGCCCTGGCGGCCGCCGGCATCGCCGCCTGCAGCGACGCGCTCGCGCCGTATCCGCAGTTCACCATCCAGCCCCGCACCGTGAGCGTGGCCCGCGGCGCGTCGTCCAACGTGAAGATCGTGCTGGCGGGGCCCAACAAGTCGGCCAGCTGGACGGTCACCTCGGGGAACACCGCGGTGGCCACCGCCACGCAGACCGAGACCGGCGCCACCGTCGCCGGCGTGGCGGCGGGCACCGCGCGCGTCTACGTGCGCGCCTCGGCCCCCGGCTTCCCCGGCGACGAGGCCGTGGACTCGCTCACCGTGAACGTCACCCCGTAAGCATTCCCCCTCGTCCACCCGGGGGACGGCGACGCCCCCCGCACCACCTTCGGCACGACGGGGACAAGGGCGGATGCACGACGTGATCAGGTCACACCCGACATCAACCCCCGCGCGAGCGGCCCTCCACTCCACACCACACTCCACGTGAGGCATGCGCAAATGACACGTCGGATCACTCTGCTCGTGCTGGCCCTGCTGCTGTCGGTGGCGGGGCAGGCGCGGGCGCAGAACGCCGGGCAGATCACCGGCACCGTCACCTCGGCGGCGGGGCGGCCGCTGCCGGGCGCCACGGTGGCCATCACCGCGCCGCGCCGCAGCGTGGTGACCGACCCGCAGGGGCGCTACCGGCTGAACAACGTGCCCGCCGGCACCCACACCCTCACGGTGAGCCTGCTGGGCCAGGCATCGCAGACCCGCACCGTGGTGGTGGCGGCCGGCCAGACGGCCACGGCCAACTTCCAGCTGGCCGAGGCGGCCATCGGCCTGGAGGCGGTGGTGGCGGTGGGATACGGGCAGCAGCGCGCGCGCGACGTGACCGGCGCGGTGTCGAGCCTGCGCGGCGAGAACATCACCCAGATCGTGGCCGCCAACCCGGCCGACGCCATCAAGGGGCGCATCGCCGGCGTGGACGTGACCGTCAACTCGCCCGAGCCGGGCGCCAGCGCGCGCATCCGCATCCGCGGCGCGCGCTCGATCACGGCCACCAACGACCCGCTCTACGTGGTGGACGGGGTGCCCATCAGCGGCGACCTGCGCGACATCGACCAGAATAGCATCGAGAGCATCGACGTGCTCAAGGACGCCTCGGCGGCCGCCGTGTACGGCAGCCGCGGCGCCAACGGGGTGATCCTGATCACCACCAAGCGGGGGCGCCCCGGGCGCACGGTGTTCACCTACAACACCACCTACGGCGTGTCGCGGGTGCTGCACCCGGTGGACCTGATGAACGGCGAGCAGTTCGCCGAGCTGCGCCGCGAGGCCGCGCGCAACGCCGGCACCTACAACTGCCCCGGCACCACCGCCTGCGCCGCCGGCGACGCCGTGGTGCTGGACGACAGCATGCGCGCCGCGCTGGCCGCGGGGATCAGCACCGACTGGCAGAGCGAGATCCTGCGCGAGGGGATCCTGCGCAACAACCAGCTGGGGATCTCGGGGGGCAACGAGAACACGCGCTTCCGCCTGGGGGTGGGGTACCTCAACCAGGACGGCATCACCATGGGGCAGGCGTACGACGCCAAGCAGGCCAGCCTCAACCTGGGCCACGACTTCGGCCGCTTCGACCTGCAGCTCACCACCCAGGCCAGCCGCACCTTCCGCAACGCCAGCGTGGGCGCGCGCCTGTGGGACGAGGCGCTGTTCAACTCGCCGCTGGGCCGGGCCCGCGCGGACGACGGCACGCTCCTCTTCAAGCCCACGCGCGACGAGCTGCGCGTGAACCCGATCCTGGAGGCGCGCAACAACACGCGCCAGATCACGCGCACCAACGTGCTGGCCACCCTCACCGGCACGCTGGACATCGCCCGCGGGATCCAGCTGGTGTCGGCGTTCGGGCCGCAGTACAGCACCGACAACGACGGCGTGTTCGTGGGCACCTTCACCCGCAAGCTGGGCGGCACCGCGCTCCCCGAGGCGGGGGTCGACATCGACAAGCGCACCAGCTACACGCTGTCCAACTACCTGCAGCTCGACCGGCGCCTGGGCACCCAGCACCGCGTGCAGGGCACCCTGCTCTACGAGATCGCGCAGACCCGGCTCGACTTCGACAGCGCCTACGCCACGCAGCTCCCCTACTCGCAGCAGCTGTGGTACAACCTGGGCAGCGGCAGCGGCACGCCCGCGCTCAAGGCCTTCCTCGGCGAGACGGCGCTGCAGAGCTACATGGGGCGGATGAACTGGACCTTCCGCGACCGCTACACGCTCACCCTCACCGGCCGCGTGGACGGCTCCAGCGTGCTGGCCGAGGGGCACAAGTACGCCTTCTTCCCCGCCGTGGGGCTGTCGTGGCGGCTGGGCGAGGAGCGCTTCCTGAAGGACGTGGGCTTCCTGGACGACCTCAAGGTGCGCGGCTCGTACGGCCGGGTGGGCAACAGCGGGATCAGCGCCTACCAGACGCTGGGGCAGCTCAGCCAGCAGTGGTACACCTTCGGCACCACCACGCCCAACGCGGTGGGCTTCGCGCCGGGGAGCATCCCCAACCCCGACCTGCGCTGGGAGACCACCGACAAGTACAACCTGGGATTGGACTTCGCGGTGCTGGGCAGCCGCCTGAGCGGCACCGTGGACGTGTACCGCGAAAACACCCGCAACCTCCTCCTTTCGCGGCGGCTCCCCTTCACCAGCGGCTACAGCAGCGTGCTGCAGAACGTGGGGAGCACCACCAACCGCGGCGTGGAGCTGTCGCTGAACAGCGTCAACCTGGACGGGTGGCACGGGCTGACCTGGGAAAGCAGCTTCAACATCTCCGCTAACCGCAACCGCATCACCGCGCTGGCGCAGGGCGCGCCCTTCGACGTGGGCAACCTGCGCTGGGTGAACGCGCCGGTGAGCGTCAACTACGACTACCGCTTCAACGGCATCTGGCAGACGGCCGACTCGGCGATGGCGCGGGTGATGTGCGGGTGCAAGCCGGGCCAGATCCGCGTGGACGACGCCAACGGCGACGGGGTGATCAACGCCGACGACCGGGTGTTCATCGGCAACCACTACAACTTCCCCGACTGGCAGGGGAGCCTCAACAACCGCTTCACCCTGGGCGCCGTGGACCTGTCGGTGCTGGCCACGGCGCGCTGGGGCTACAGGGTGAGCAACGGCTTCATCCAGGCCTACACCAACCTCGACGGGCGCTTCAACAGCCGCAACGTCAACTACTGGACCCCCGACAACCCCAGCAACGAGTACCCGCGCCCCAACCCGGCGGGGAAGGGGCAGTTCGCCTCGTCCAGCTACTACCAGGACGGCTCGCACGTGCGCATCCGCGACATCACGCTGGGCTACCGCCTCCCCGAGCGGCTGGTGGGGCGCTTCGGCGGGCAGGCCACGCGGCTCTACGTGAAGGCGCAGGACCCGTTCGTCTTCACCCGCGGCTTCGACGGGTGGGACCCCGAGAACGGCTTCAACATCGGCGACGGCAACAGCACCAACTCGCAGATCGACGTGGGCGGCCCCAGCTACCGCACCTTCACCTTCGGCGCCGACCTCACCTTCTGAGCACGGCGGAGCGCACATGCGAACCAACACCAAGCTGACGCTGGCGGGCCTCGCGCTGGCCGCCCTGGGCGGGCTGGCCGGCTGCCAGGACCTGACCGAGACCCCCGTGTCGGGGGTCACGCAGGAGTACTTCGAGACCCCCGAGGGGGCCGACGCCGCCATCACCGGCACCTACGCCCGCCTGCGCGACTACTACGGGCAGGAGCAGGAGATCCGGATGGGGATGGCGGGGACCGACGCGTGGAAGCGCGGCGAGCAGTGCCTGGGCAACGGCTGCGGCCCGTGGAACGACTACACCAGCGAGCTGGGGCCCAGCCTGGGCCAGTCGCTGCAGGACATGTGGCAGCAGCACTACTTCGCCATCAACACGGCCAACACGGCCATCAAGTTCATCGGCCAGAGCACCGTGATCCCCGAGGCGCAGAAGAACGTGCGCCTGGCCGAGGGGCGCTTCCTGCGCGCGATCTTCTACTTCAACCTGGTGCGCAACTACGGCGCGGTGCACCTCACGCTCGAGCCCACGCAGGGGGTGGTGGACGCAGCCACCCGCACGCCGGTGGCCGAGATCTACTCGCAGGCGATCGTCCCCGACCTCGACTTCGCGGTGGCCAACCTCCCCGCCACGCAAACGCAGGGGCGCGCCACCAAAGGCGCCGCGCAGACGCTGCTGGCCGAGGTGCTGCTCACCCGCGGCGCCGCCGGCGACTTCGACCGCGCCCGCGACCTGACGGCCGCGGTGATCGGCTCGGGCACCTTCTCGCTCAACCCCACCTACCGCGAGGTGTTCTGCGGCCCCGAGCGGCCGCTGGGCCCGTGCGACTTCGCGACCTCGCTCGAGGCCAACAAGGAGTACGTCTTCGCGGTGCAGTACACCGGCGACGGCACGCGCGACATCTCGGGGAACAGCCTGCACTGGTACTGGACGATGGGCTACGACACCCAGAACGCGCCCGGCCTGGGCCGCACCCTGGAGTACGACCGCCCCTTCCGCCGGCTGAGCCCCACGCGCTACACGCTGGACCTGTGGAACCGCGCCACCGACAGCCGCTACCTCGGCACCTTCCAGACGCTGTGGCGCTCCACCACCTGCTCGTCCACGGCCACTCCGGCGTGCCCGGCCTCGTCCGCGCTGGGCGGCGACACCGCGCTGTACCTCCCCGGCACCGACACCGTGCCGCTGGCCAACCGCTTCTTCGTGGACGCGGGCGGCGTGGTGCACCCGGACCAGCCCAAGCGCTACAAGGCGTTCGGGCAGAACCAGTACACCGAGCTGGTGTTCCCCACGCTGCTCAAGTGGCTCGACCAGACCAAGCCCAGCGTGGCCGCCCAGCAGAGCCAGCGCGACCGGCAGCTGTGGCGCCTGGCCGACGTGTACCTGCTGCACGCCGAGGCGCTGATCCGCGGCGGCACCCCGGCCGCGGCCGCGGCCGACTTCAACACCCTCCGGCGGCGCGCGGCCATCCCCGCCGGCTCGGCGGCCAACAACCTGAGCCCCGCGCAGCTGGACAGCCTGGGCGGCGGCGGCGACGCGGCCATCGAGCTGCTGCTGAACGAGCGCGCCCGCGAGCTGACCGGCGAGGAGCAGCGCTGGTACGTGCTGGTGCGCCTGAACAAGCTCCTGGACCGGGTGCGCCGCTACAACCCCACGGGCGGCCTCAACATCCAGCAGAAGCACCTGCTGCGCCCGATCCCGCAGGCGCAGATCGACGCGACCTCGGGCAACGCCGCGTCGTTCCCGCAGAACCCGGGATACTGACGGAGTACGAAAGTACGAAAGTACGAAAGTACGAAAGTACGAAAGTGCGGAGTGCGGAGTGCGGAGTGCGGAGTGCGGAGTGCGGAGTGCGGAAGTCTCGATTCCATCCGGCCCTCCGCACCCCCGCACGCAGTTCACCCCCTCTCCCGCGAAGCGGGGGAGGGGGCCGGGGGGAGGGGGCCGCCGCGGCATGCGCCACCGCTCGCCTCGCAGCACTAGTTCGACCGTAGTTCCTGCGAGACGAACCCGGCGCCGTGTTCACCGGATCGCGGTCCGGCGAGACGAACCCGTTCCCGCGTCTTCACCGGATCGCGGTCCTGCGAGACGACCCGGTCCCGCATTTTCGCCGGCCGCTACCGCCCGTCCACCGTCGTGATCACGATCACGCCGTTGGCGCCGCGCGCGCCGTACATCGCCAGGCTCGACGCGTCCTTCAGCACGTCGATGCGCTCCACGGTGCCGGGGGCGATCGCCTCGAGCGCGGCGGTGAAGCCGGTGCTGGTGCGAGGCACGCCGTCCACCACGAACAGCGGCTCGTTGTCGCCGTTCACCGTGCGGATCCCCCGCACGCGCACCGAGAAGCGGCCGTTGCCCAGGCGCATCACCTCCACGCCGGGCACCCGCTCCAGGAGCTCCTGCAGGCTGGCCGCGTGGCGCTCCTCCACGTCGCGCCGGGTGACCGAGGCCACCGAGCCGGTGGAGGTCGCCCGCGGCTCGCGGCCGTAGCCGGTGGCGATCTCGTCTCCGCCCTCCGGCTCGGGGTGGGGACGCGGATCGTGGCGCGGCGGGGCGCAGGCGGCGGTGAGCGCCAGCAGGGCCACCGCGGCGGTGCGGGGCAGGGCGGTGCGCATCGGGTTCCTCCTTCCGCTCGGATGAACGGCGATGGGGGAGGATGGGAAGACCGGTGGAGGGGCGGCAGGTTCCGCGCCGTGGACGCGCGGCCGGCCCGACGAGCTCTCCCGCAAGATCCGCGTGGGACGAGGGAATCACAACACTTTCCGGAGCGAGGATGCCGGGGTACCGCGACGCCACCCTCCCCGCCAGCGAGCGGGTCGACGACCTCCTCCGGCAGATGACGCTGGAGGAGAAGGCCGCGCAGATGACCTGCGTGTGGCAGAAGAAGGCCGAGACGCTGGTGGACGAGGCCGGCGCGTTCGACCTGGCCAAGGCCCGCGCCGCCTTCGGCCACGGCCACGGCATCGGGCAGGTGGGGCGGCCCAGCGATGCGGGCGGCACCGGGCACCAGCCCGAGAAGGGCCGCGGGCCGCGGGCGATGGCCGAGCTGACCAACGCCGTCCAGCGCTTCTTCGTGGAAGAGAGCCGCTTGGGCATCCCCGTGATCTTCCACGAGGAGTGCCTGCACGGGCACGCGGCCGTGGGCGGCACCAGCTTTCCGCAGCCCATCGCACTGGCCTCCAGCTTCGACCCCGAGCTGGTCGAACGGCTGTACGAGATGACGGCCGGGGAGGCGCGCGTCCGCGGCACGCACCAGGCGCTCACGCCGGTGCTGGACGTGGTGCGCGACCCCCGCTGGGGCCGCGTGGAGGAGACGTACGGCGAGGATCCGTATCTCGCCGGGCGGATGGGCGTGGCCGCCGTGCGCGGCTTCCAGGGCGACGGGACCTTCGCCGACGGCCGGCACGTCCTCGCCACGCTCAAGCACCTGGTGGCGCACGGGCAGCCCGAGGGCGGGATGAACTGCGCCCCCGCCAACGTTTCCCTGCGCGAGTTGCGCGACGTCTTCCTGGCTCCCTTCCGCGAAGCGGTGACGCGGGGCGGCGCCGCCTGCGTGATGCCCTCGTACAACGAGGTGGACGGCGTTCCCTCGCACGCCAACCGCTGGCTGCTGCGCGACGTGCTGCGCGGCGAGTGGGGCTTCCGGGGCTTCGTGGTGTCCGACTACTACGCCATCTGGGAGCTGAATGACCGCCCCGACACGCACGGCCACTTCGTCGCCGCCGACAAGCGCGAGGCGGCGGTGCTCTCCGTGCGCGCCGGCGTGAACATCGAGCTCCCCGAGCCCGACTGCTATCTCCACCTCGCCGACCTGGTCCGCGCCGGCGTGCTTGCGGAAGCCGAGCTGGACGAGCTGGTCGCGCCGATGCTGCTGTGGAAGTTTCGCCTGGGGCTGTTCGACGATCCCTACGTGGACCCCGACGCGGCCGAGCGCATCGTCGGCAGCGACGCGAACCGCGAGCTGGCGCTGCAGGCCGCGCGCGAGTGCGCCACGCTGCTCAAGAATGACGGTGGACTCCTCCCACTCGACCTCACGAAGCTGAAGTCGATCGCCGTCATCGGGCCCAACGCCAACCGCTCGCTGCTGGGCGGCTACAGCGGCGTTCCCTTCCACGACGTGACGGTGCTGGACGGCATCCGCGCCCACGTGGGGGATGCGGTGGACGTGAGATACGCCGAGGGGTGCAGGATCACCGTGGGCGGGTCGTGGAACGAGGACGCGGTGGTGGCGCCCGACGAAGACGAGGACCGGCGGCTGATCGCCCGGGCGGTGGAGGCCGCGTCCACCGCGGACGTGATCGTCCTGGCCATCGGCGGCAACGAGCAGACGTCGCGCGAGGCGTGGTCGCGGGCGCACATGGGCGACCGGACGTCGCTCGACCTCGTCGGCCGGCAGGACGAGCTGGTGGCGGCGATGGTGGCCACGGGGAAGCCGGTGGCGGCGCTCCTCTTCAATGGCCGCCCGCTCTCCATCAACCACGTGGCCGAGCACGTCCCCGCCATCCTCGAATGCTGGTACCTGGGGCAGGAGACCGGGCGCGCCGTGGCCGAGCTCCTCTTCGGCGACGCCAACCCCGGCGGCAAGCTGCCCATCTCCTTCCCCCGCTCGGTGGGCCATCTCCCCGTCTTCTACAACCACAAGCCCTCGGCCCGCCGCGGCTACCTGTGGAGCGACGCGTCGCCGCTCTTCGCCTTCGGATACGGGCTGAGCTACACCACCTTCTCGATCGACGATGTCCGGCTCGAACGCGACGAGATCGCGGTGGACGGCGCCACGCGCGTCCTCGCCCGCGTCACCAACACCGGCGCGCGCGCGGGGGCCGAGGTGGTGCAGGTGTACGTGCGCGACCGGGTGAGCTCGGTCACGCGGCCGGTGAAGGAGCTGAAGGGCTTCCGCCGCGTGGTGCTGGCGCCGGGCGAGAGGGCCGACGTGGCGATCGACATCACCCCCGACTCGCTGGCCTTCACCGGCGTGGACATGCGCTGGCGGGTGGAGCCGGGGGAGTTCGAGATCATGGTGGGCACCTCGTCGCGCGACGAGGACCTGCAGAGGCTGGCGCTGCGGGTCACAGGCTGAACGCACAACCGGATGCAAGCGATGGCTCGAACCACCGAACGGCTCTCGTTCGCCGAGAAGGCCGGCTACAGCCTGGGCGACGCGGCGGCGAACTTCGTCTTCATGACGATGATCCTCTTCCAGCTCAGCTTCTACACCGACACCATGGGGATCACCGCCGCGGCGGCGGGCACCATGCTGCTGGTGGGGCGCCTCTGGGACGCCTTCTTCGACCCCATGATGGGCGTGCTGGCCGACCGCACCCACACGCGCTGGGGCAAGTTCCGCCCGTGGATCCTGTGGACGGCGCTCCCCTGGGGGGTGGTGATGGTGCTGGCGTACACGCGGCCCGGCTTCACCGGCACGCCGCTGATCCTCTACGCGGGCATCACCAACATCCTGCTGATGACGCTGTACTCGGCCAACAACACCCCCTACTCGGCGCTCAGCGGCGTGATGACGGGCGACGGCAACGAGCGCACGCGCCTCTCGTCGTACCGCTTCGTGGCCGCGATGATCGCGCAGTTGGTGGTGGGCGGGTTCACGCTCCCCCTCGTGGCCAAGCTGGGCCACGGCGACAACGCCCGCGGCTGGCAGCTGACCATGGCGCTGTGGGCGGCGGTGTGCGTGGTGTGCTTCCTGGTCACCTTCGTGAGCACCCGCGAGCGCATCGTTCCCGTCGTCGAGCAGAAGGCGTCGGCGCGGCTCGACTTCGCCAACCTGCTGAAGAACGGGCCGTGGATCGCGATGTTCGTCCTCACGCTCAGCCACTTCGTGTTCGTGGCCATGCGTGGCGGGACAATGTTCTACTACTTCCAGTACTACGTCGACCCCGAGCGGCTGTACGCGTTCCTGCAGGGGCTGGGGCTGCCGAGCGTGGCCGGCCCCGGCGCGTGGGGCTCGCTGCTGCAGACCTTCGGGCTGGTGCTGAGCCCCGACCGCTCCAACGTGGCGTCGGTGGGCTTCAGCCTCTTCAACATCTCCAGCCAGCTGGTGACGGTGGTCGGCGTGGTCTGCTCGGTGTGGCTGGCGGCGCGCTACGGGAAGCGCGCGGTGGCGCTGGTGGGCTTTGCCACCACCACCCTGTTCATGGCGGCGTTCATCCTCCTCCCGCGCCAGTCGGTGGTCGCCACCTACCTGCTGGAGTGGGTACGCGCCCTGTGCTACGCGCCCACCATCCCGCTGATCTGGGCGATGTTCGCCGACGTGGCCGACTATTCGGAGTGGAAGACGGGGCGGCGCACCACCGGCGTCGTCTTCGCCACCATCCTCTTCGCGCTGAAGGTGGGGCTGAGCCTGGGGGGCGCCATCGCCGGGTGGCTGCTGTCGGGGTACGGCTACCGCGCCAATGCCGTGCAAACCCCGCAGGCGCTGCAGGGGATCCGCATGCTGGTGAGCGTGTACCCGGCCGTCTTCCTGGCCATCGTGGTGGTGTGCCTCCTGTGCTATCCGATCACCAAGAAGATGAACCAGCAGATCCAGGACGACCTGGCCGACCGCCGCGCCGGGCCGCTCCCCGCCCCCACCCCGGTGCTGGAGCCCGTCTCGTGACGCCGGGAACCCGGATGACGCGCCTCCACGCCCGCCTGCTCGCGGCCGCCGTCGGCGTCACGCTCCTCTCGTCGGCCGCGACATCGCTGGCCGCGGCGCAGGCGCCGGTGCAGGACGTGGCGCGCGCCGAGGCGCCGCTGCGAGGAGCCTACGCCGACTTCTTCCGGGTGGGGGGGACGCTTAACCTCGACCAGGTGTACGGGCGCGACCTGGGCGCGCGCGCCATCGTGGTGCACCACTTCAACGCCATCTCGCCCGAGAACCTGCTGAAGTGGGAGTACGCGCAGCCCGAGCCGGGGCGCTTCGCCTTCGAGGCGGCGGACCGCTACGTGGAGTACGGCCAGGCGAACGGGATGTTCATCGTGGGCCACACCCTGGTATGGCACAACCAGACGCCGGCGTGGGTGTTCCGCGGGCCCGACGGCCAGCCCGCCTCGCGCGACACGCTGCTGGCGCGGCTGCGCACGCACATCCAGACGACCGTCGGCCGCTACCGGGGGCGGATCAACGGGTGGGACGTGGTGAACGAGGCGCTGGACGAGGACGGCACGCTGCGGCAGACGCCGTGGCTGCGCATCATCGGGCCCGACTACATCCGCCTGGCGTTCCAGTACGCGCACGAGGCTGATCCCCGGGCCGAGCTGTACTACAACGACTACTCGCTGGAGAACCCCGACAAGCGCGCCGGCGCGGTGCGCCTGATCGGCGAGCTGCTGGCGCAGGGGGTGCCGGTCACCGCCGTGGGCCTGCAGGGGCACCACAAGATGGACTGGCCCACCATGGCGGCCGAGGACAGCACCATCAGCGCGTTCGCCGCGCTGGGGGTGAAGGTGGCGATCACCGAGCTGGACGTGGACGTGCTGCCGCGCCCCGGCACGGGCGCCGAGATCACCGCGCGCGGGCCGCAGGGGTGCGACTGCCGCGTGAACCCCTACGTCACCGGTCTGCCGGATTCCGTCGCGCAGGCGCTGGCGCGGCGCTACGCCGACTTCTTCGCCGTCTACCGTCGCCACGCGGGCGTGATCACGCGCGTCACCTTCTGGGGCGTGACCGACGCGGATTCGTGGCTCAACGACTGGCCGATCCGTGGCCGCACCAACCACCCGCTCCTCTTCGGCTGGCGCCGCGAGACCAAGCCCGCGTTCGACGCGGTGCTGCGCGTGGGGCAGGGCGGGCGCGCCGCGCAGGCGACGGCGAGCGGGGGAGATGGCGGCGCGACTTCTCCGGCGTCTGCGGGAGCATGGGATGGCGGAGGGCTGCGGCAGTAGGAAGGGGGATCAGCCGCTGAAGGCGATTGAAATCGCGGCATCGCGGCAACAACGGCCCGAGTCCGCTTCGCGGACTCCCGCGCGGGCGTCGCTGCGCCCTTTCGGAATCGGTGCGACTTCGGGGATTACGCTCGGAGATCCCGTCCGCGACGCAGTTCGTAGGGGCGAGCATGCGAGTCCGGCGGAGATCGAGGCCGCATGGATCGCGGT